>JGI26086J50260_1000925_pt1 | contig 17864 bp, 21 predicted proteins | sample SaaInl3SG_22_DNA_FD_50260 | JGI IMG/M metagenome (IMG submission 50260)
CCCCAAGGTTTCTCCGTCAGTAGACAGGATTTGAGTGGCCAAATTTGTTTTTGGGTTTTCCAGTTGTTCCAACGGGGGCATAGGGCCAAAAAAACCTAAAACAGCACTTCCAAAAACCGCTACACCAAGCAGTAAACCCGCCGTAAAGCAGAGCCAGAAAAACTTAATCAAGCCACTAAATTGCTTTGGACTTGCTTTCTTTTTCGTTCTTTTTTTTACCCTTTTAGCCATTATTTTGTGCGTGTTTCGATGGAGAGGCCCACGGAAATAATCCCAGCCAATTGTTCTGCTCCTTCTTCCAAACCATTTGCACGATTCGCCTGTGCAATGTCGAAATGATAAAGCGTTGTGTCGGTTGTTTGCCAATTGCTTTTCCACCACAACTTACTTTCTTTAATCGAAGAATAGCCTGTTCCCAACCATTCCCCATTGGGTTTGGCCATGGCATACTCCAAGGTGTCCTGCTCAATTAGTGAATCCCCAGCACGCAAGCCTACCACCAAGAAAATATTGGAAAAAGGATATTCTTGATTGTTTCTCAAATGAATGTAAATATCTGACGGACTTTCTATTGTTTTGTCAAGGCTAAACCGAAGCGTATCTTTCAGGTTCCAGCCATTTGGAGTGTCTTTATCTTGTCGAAATAGCGCATCGCTTCCACAACTACTGAAGAATAAAAAAGCCATGAGTCCAGAAAGAAGACGGGTTCTATTCATTTTTTTGGGGTGCCTTGCGGTTACGGTTCCGGTTGCGTGACTTATTGTTACTTGATCTTTTGTTTTTACTCTGTTTAGGGCGGTCAAAACGATTCAAGCTATCCTGTCCGACCACATTTTCAAATACTTTTTCCTCGGTCTTTGGCGGAAGATCTAAGGCATATTCCTCTAGACTTGCAACAGTTTCTTTGGCCTTGTTTTTACGGATAATCTCTGCAGCTTGTTCATTTGTCAATAAATGCCAGGTCATCCAATCGCCTTTGTAGGCGTACCACATATAGCCCTTAAAGATGTCCGTCTTTTGACAAACAGCCGTTCCTTTTTCAGTGTGTAGTTTGGCGTCTAGTTTGGGGAAGGTTTTGAGTGCTTTTCGGTAGGCGTCTAGTTCAAAATTCAAGCAGCATTTTAGTTTTCCACACTGCCCTGCTAATTTCTCTGGGTTAAGCGAAAGCTGCTGGTAGCGTGCTGCTGCTGTTGATACAGTTCTAAAGTCGGTCAACCAAGTGGAACAACACAATTCGCGCCCACAAGAACCAATTCCACCCAAACGAGAGGCTTCTTGTCGTAGGCCAATTTGTTTCATTTCAATGCGAACCGAAAAGGCTTGCGCCATGTCTTTAATGAGTTGACGAAAATCAACGCGGCTTTCGGCTGTATAATAAAAAGTGGCTTTGGACCCATCGCCTTGAAATTCTACATCGGAAATTTTCATTTCCAAACGTAAAAAGATGGCCATTTCCCTTGCGCGTTTCTGCACTTCAGCTTCTCGATCACGGGCAGTTTGCCACTTGTCGATGTCTTTTTGGGTTGCCATGCGATAGATTTTTAAAACCTCTTCGCTGTCTTCTTTGATCTTTTTCTTCTTCAACTGAAAACGCACCAATTCTCCCGTNAGGGTTACCTGNCCAATGTCGTGACCACTGGAGGCTTCNGTGGCTACCAGATCGCCAATTTTTAAGGGAAGTTTGTCTTCGTTGCGGAAATATTCTTTTCGGCTATTTTTAAACCGTACTTCAACCAAGGTAAAGGGCTCTTGACCACCAGGCAGTTGCATATTCGACAGCCAGTCAAAAACGGTTAACTTATTGCAACTGTCGGTGCCGCAGGTACCATTGCTTTTACACCCGCGAGGGGATCCGTCTGCACTGGAACAAGAAGCACATGCCATAGTTGAGTTTTTTAGTTGAAACGTAAAGATAGGAGGTTTTCGCAAAACCTGCCTGCCAAAAAACTGTTAATGCGACTTAAATTTTAAGACGTCGGAACGCCCTTTTTTAAATATCTTATTGCTGTTGTGCGTCCCCTTGCGCAAGGCCTTTTGCTCTTCAATGGGTAATTGAATGATTTCTTGACAGGGATCAGAGCAACAATTTTGTCTTTTTTCTTGACAGCTTTCACACTGAATAAACAACAAGTGACACGCCTCGTTGGCGCAGTTGACGTGTAGATCACTGGGTTGACCGCATTGGTGGCATTGGGAAATAATGTCATCGGTAATCCGTTCTCCGCGGCGCTCGTCGAAGACAAAATTCTTTCCAATAAACTTGTTTTCGAGTTGCTTGTCCTTTACCTGGCGGGTGTATTCAATAATTCCCCCTTCGAGCTGAAAGACATTCTCAAAGCCTTTGTGCTTAAAATAAGCCGAAGCCTTTTCACAGCGAATTCCCCCAGTGCAGTACATCAGTAATTTCTTATCACTTTTGTGCGAGGCCAAGTCTTCTTCAATGATGGGCAAGGATTCCCGAAAGGTGTCTACGTCTGGCGTTACTGCCCCTTTGAAATGCCCGATTTCGCTTTCGTAATGGTTGCGCATGTCCACACAAATGGTGTTCTCGTCTTCCAACAAAGCATTGAATTCTTCTGCACTTACGTGCTTTCCTTTTTGGGTGACGTCAAAGGTGTCGTCTTCCAAACCGTCTGCAACAATTTTGTCGCGCACTTTAATTTTTAACTTTAAAAACGATTTTAAATCCTGCTCTACCGCAATATTGAGGCGAATGCCTTGCAAGAAATCGATGCTATCCAAGTGTTTTTTAAAAGCCTCAAAACGGGGTGCCGGTAAAGATAACTGTGCATTGATGCCTTCTTTGGCTACATAGATACGTCCCAAAATCTCCAGAGCGTCCCACTGCAAGAAAAGCATATCACGAAATAGTTGTGGATCTTCGATGTGCGCATAATGGTAAAAGGAAAGGGTAAGGCGTTCCGTCCCCGCTTCCTCGAGCAATACCGCTCGCTCTTGCGCACTTAATTTGTTGTACAGTTGCATGCTATAAACGGTTAAAGTGTGGGGCAAAGATAAAAAATTACAGCATATAGAAGCACGTTTGGTATTGCCCGCTATTTCCAATAGAGTGCCCTAAAATGACTCAGGCGAAAACCCGGGAGCATCAAGCGCCAAATGTCTTTTTTTAGAAGAACTCCTTTGTTTACAAGTCGTTTCCCATCTATATAGGTGCGATATACAAAAACATAGAAAAAGAGTAACCCTACAAATAAGGATGCTTCGATCTCCTTTTCATTGCTCAACCATAGAAGTAAAAAAAGGGGGGTGAAAATAAAAAAATAATAGACGACGAGTTTTTTCATGGGTAAAGAACAATTTTGGTTACTATTCAACTCGAATATAGCAAAAAAAGACAAAGTTGTTAATAACCCCTCGAAGAGGTGTGCACGAAGAATGGGAGAAAGTTTTATTTTTAACCAACGAAAAAGAACACTTATGGCCGATGATAAAGCCGCCAAATTAAAGGCGCTACAACTTACCTTAGACAAACTAGACAAGACCTATGGAAAAGGGTCTGTAATGAAAATGGGCGATGTTGCCATAGAAGATGTGGAATCCATTTCTTCGGGCTCCATTGGACTCGATATCGCCTTGGGCGTGGGAGGTTATCCTCGCGGTCGTGTGGTTGAAATCTACGGCCCAGAATCGTCGGGTAAAACCACCTTGACGCTTCATGCCATTGCCGAATGCCAAAAGCAGGGAGGCATTGCTGCTTTTATCGATGCAGAACACGCTTTTGACCGTTTTTATGCAGAGAAATTAGGCGTTGATATCAATGAGCTCATCATTTCGCAACCCGACCACGGAGAGCAGGCACTCGAAATTGCCGACAATCTCATCCGTTCTGGAGCAGTAGATATTGTGGTGATTGACTCAGTTGCTGCCCTGACGCCAAAGAGTGAGATTGAAGGAGAAATGGGAGACTCCAAAATGGGCCTCCATGCGCGTTTGATGTCGCAGGCACTTCGGAAATTGACCGGTTCCATCAGCAAAACCAACTGTACTGTGTTCTTTATTAATCAGTTGCGGGAGAAAATTGGGGTGATGTTTGGTAATCCAGAAACCACCACCGGAGGAAACGCCTTAAAGTTCTATGCTTCTGTGCGTTTGGACATCCGTCGATCGACACAAATCAAAAATGCTGATGCGGAAGTATTGGGGAATAAGACCCGCGTAAAAGTGGTGAAAAACAAAGTTGCTCCACCCTTTAAGACAACCGAATTCGACATCATGTACGGCACAGGGATTTCCAAGATTGGTGAAATCATTGACCTTGGGGTAAACTACGAAATCATCAAAAAATCGGGTTCTTGGTTCAGCTATGGTGACACCAAACTAGGACAAGGACGTGATGCAGTAAAAACACTCTTGGAAGACAATCCAGATTTAATGGAAGAACTCGAAGGGAAAATCATGGGCACCTTAAAAGCAGTGAACGAATAGTCTCTGCTTTGTTAAAGTTTATAAACCCCCGACAATAATCGGGGGTTTTTTTATATCTTTTGTATCCCAAATTATATCAAGATGATTATTCACCGTTATTTTTTAGCTCTTCTACTATTACTTCTTTTTTCCTGTCAAAAAGACTTTTATCTTGATGAGCTCAATACCGCTCAGGCAGAGATCGAACGTATTAACGCGCAAAAGACGAGCTTGGAAAGCCAACTCAATTCACTCTTAGAACAGAATGCGACCTTGCTCAGTCAGAATAGCCAGTTAAACCAGCACTTAACAGAATTACAAACTGCTTTGGAAGAAGCGACGATTTCATTAGAGTCTGCAGAAATTTTACTCGAAGAATACGCCCAACAACTCATTCTTCTTGCAGGGATTAGAGATGGATTGTACAAACGAACACAAATCAAAATTGCTTCTTCTCTGGCCATTTTAGATACCATGGCCTATACTCCCGACGAAGAAATATTCACTTCCCACTACCAAATTAAAGATAGCCTTATCACTTTTTGGGGAGTCGTTCGGGATAGTTCAGCCTTCAATAGTCTTCCCTATTTTCAGGAACTAAATTACCGAGACAATTACTATGCAACCCGAACAGTAATCGATCAGCGGCTCATCAATGCAACAGAATTTCAATTGGTCTTAGACATCACCCAAAACCGAGGTGAAGAAGACGAAGAAGCCCTTTTTGCCGATCTTATTTTGTCTCCAACAGAACGTATTCCTTTCCAACGTACAAACGCAGAATTACTGACAGAATACNGTGAATTAGGAACTGGCATTTTCTCTGATTCCATCTATGCAGCCATCGATTTTTTTGATCCGTATTCGCATCTAGACGCTTTTATAAAAGATGCTGCGCGACATGGCGTTGACATTAGTCATTTAAACGCAAGTGATTTTGAATTAATTTGGGAACCCGATGACTTTGACGATGCGGTAGGCTATGCATTTAAAGTCTGTAACCCCAACTCTATTGGCATTGGTCTTCGGCAAAGCGATTGGAACAACGAAAGTATTCGAGACTTTAACGACTTCCGCCTTAGCCTTATGTGGCATGAATTTGGACACGATATTCTGGGACTAGAACACTTATGCCAAGGAGGACATATCATGACGGGGCGCCATCAAGATCCACAAATAATCAATTCTCAAGAAGAATGTGATAGTGAACACGTCAACATTTGGGGACTAACCTATGACAATGAAGATGCCTACCGCAATTTTCAACGGGCGACAAAAAACATGTTCGAGGGTTACTTCCAAAAACAGTTTGAATGTCTTAGTGGGAAACCTGGAATCATTTATGATTGATGTTTAATCCCAAAATAAATGGGAATACTCGACATGGCATACATCACCAAAGAATAAATCGCAGCTACAATAGCAAAATCAGGTTGGTTTAGGGTAATGACAGCCAAACTTATGGTCAGGGTTCCGTTTTGAATGCCCGACTCAATGGCAATGGTCATGGCCTGCTTAAAGGAAAGGCCAAAGCTTTTCGACAACACATAACCCATGCCCATGGTAATGGCGTTTAGCGCCAAGACAATTCCTAAGGTTTGTGGTAGATAAAGGCGTAATAAATCGAACTCGCGCGCCACCAGTCCTAAAATAACTATGGTGAGGAAAAGCGAAGATGCAATACGCACGGGCCGTTCCATTTTTTCAGCAAAACGTGGGGAACGATTTTTGACAAGCATTCCAATGGCCAAGGGTATGGCTAAAACAACAAAAAGGGTTTTTAGTATATCTACCGTTGGCGAACCCATCGCAGCACTTTCGTCTAAATGAGTTGAATAGGCATAGCCCACCCAAAAAGGAATGGTCACAATGGTGATGACGCTATTGACTGCTGTCATACTAACCGACAAGGCCAAGTCTCCTTTGGCTAATAGTGTTACAAGGTTGGACGAGGTTCCCCCCGGACAGGCAGCTAACAAAATGACTCCTACGGCAATAAAGGGTGGAGGTTGAAACAAATAGATAAGTCCCAAACTAACCAAGGGCAGTAAAATAATTTGATTGGTAAGTCCCAAGAGAACAGGTTTGGGGTTTTGCACTACACGCCGAAAATCGGCCAGGGTTAGGCTAAGGCCCATTCCCATCATAATGATCATAATGGCTACAGCAAGAAATATAGAAGCAGAAGAATCCATGAAGTTTATTTATATAAAGAACTGAAAAATATTTTAATTACATTTAAACATGTCAACACTCATGAAAAAAAACTACCTCTTTTGTTTTCTATTGTTTCTTGTAGCCTGCTCCAAAAACGCACCTGCAACCCCTGTTGATGGCGATGATGCAGTAGTTACTGAAAATCCAGCTCCCACGGCCGAAACACCCAACATACTTTTTATCATTGCAGATGATATGGGAATCGATGCAAGTCCCCGCTATGGAATAGGAAATAATTTACCCGCCATGCCAACTCTTACCTCATGGATGGACATGGGCATTCGTTTTACCAATGTGTGGACCAATCCTGTTTGTTCGCCTACCCGCGCATCCATGCTCACAGGGAAATATGGCTACCGGACAGGTGTACTCAATCCTGAAGATGCCGGTGTACTAAGCGCCGATGAAACCATACTCCACCGCCTGTTAAATGAGTCGACCACTAACCCCTATGCCACGAGTATTATTGGAAAATGGCATTTATCGGGGCGGAATGTACCCGATCGACCCATCGAAATGGGTGCTGATTACTATGCTGGAATTTTAAATGGCGGTGTTCCGTCTTACACCAGTTGGCCACTTACCCAAAACGGCAATACATCAACAAATAGTGAATACGTTACCACCAAATTAACCGACTTGGCCATTGACTGGATTGGCGATCAAGATCAGCCTTGGCTGTGTTGGTTGGCCTATAATGCTCCGCATACTCCCTTTCATTTGCCACCACAGGCATTGCATTCTCAAGGAGTTCTCCCGGAAGATGAAGCAAGTATTGATGCCAATCCGTTGCCCTATTATTTGGCGATGATCGAAAGTTTGGACACCGAAATGGGTCGTTTGGTCTCGACCTTATCCTCTACCACACTAGCCAACACTCTCATTGTGTTTCTGGGAGACAACGGCAGTCCAAGCGAAGTCATTCAGCCGCCCTATTCTTCTACACAAGGTAAAGGATCATTATATCAAGGAGGAATTCATGTGCCCATGGTAATAACTGGGTTTGGGGTTGAGCGAAAGGGAGAAATAGAAGACGCGCTCATTACCTCCGTTAATCTCTTTAGCACCTTTCTCAATGTAGCTGGTCAAACAATACAAGAAAGCCATGACAGTCAAACTTTCCTCCCCTTGCTAACCTCAGCAGGAGCCGCTACACGAAACTTTAATTATACCGAATATCTAACAGATCGAGCGAGTCAGTCGGGTTATACCTTACAAAATATCACCCACAAACTGATTGTTTTTGACAATGGAAACGAGGCGTTGTACAGCCTAGAAAACGATCCCTATGAAAACGAAAATTTGTTGGATGCTAGCTTAACCTCTGTGGCACAAAATGCCTATGATGCCTTGACAACAGAAGCCGCAAGGATTCGGCAATAATTAGGACGCCGCTTTAACAATGGCTTTTTCCAAGGCCACCGCTTCGAATTGATGTCCTTTGGGATCATCGCGTAAGCCTTTGTCAATCACTTTTCGTGATGCCGCTAATAAAACCTCTAACTCCTCGATGGTTTTGGGCGGAAGAATTTCTGGATAGGTTTGTACACGTAATTCGCCTGGATAGCCAAAACGTGGATACCAAGGTTGCTTGCGTTTACAATCGAAAAAGACCATGGGAACAACGGGCAGTTGATGCTCTATGGCAATCTTAAAGGCACCGCGCTTAAAATCGTTTAGAAAAACTGTATCATCTTCATACGAAACCTCTGGGAAGATGCAAATACTGTATCCCAAGGCCAATTTTTGGTTGGCACGATCATAAACGGCCCAACGGCTTTTTCGGTCAGACCGATCCACCATAATTGCAGCGCGTTTATAGAGGTAACCAAAAATGGGGATCTTGACCAGCTCTTTTTTTCCAACAAAAACAAAAGGATTTTTGGAAACACGTAGCATCAAAAAAGGATCAATATAGCTGGTGTGGTTGGCTACTAAAACATAGGATGTTCCCGTGGGGAGTGGTTTTGCGAAGCGTATTTTCGAATAAAAACCACAGCAGAATAGAATAAACGAGGCCCAAATGTTTCGTGCTACCCAAAAGACAAATGTATAGCCTTTGGGATGTATCAACGCAATTGCTAAAAAGGGGAAAAGAAAAGGAACGGGTAATGCTACAACAAAGTAAAACCAAATGCGCCAGAGCCTTAAAACTATTTTTTTCACAGTTTCAAATGTAGAAAAAATTGAATTGGATTTACTGAAAAAGAAGAATAGAAAACCGCTCGTAAAGAAAAAGTGAGGGCTAAAAAACTATTCCGGAAATGTAATTCTAGCCTTTATAGCTGGTAATGGAATGATCGACTGCACTCCAAAAAACTAACGCAAATAGGCTTATATAAACAATTTTCAAATCCATTGCTTGAATAACGTTTTGCCCCCCCACTGCATCTGTTATCAGAGGCATAAACGCATACAGCCCAGCCAATAAAAGGCCAAAACCAAGAATGACATGTATAGATATTCCATTTTGTGGACGTTCCTTTTTATCTTCTACCCCTTTCTAAATGGCCATTAAGACCGCTTTTTTAAGGTCTTTAGGTGCCTTGTGCTGTGCTGAATTCTCTAATAATGACTTCAAGTAGTCCTCTTCCATCTTATCTTTTTTATGTATTTATAGCAATCTCTTTTTGGTCAAAAAGCAACTTCATTTTTTTCTTTGCCCTATGCAGGCTTACCTTAACGTTTGCCAAGCTCATTTGGGTGATTTCAACAATCTCTTCATAATTTAATCGTCCAAATAAAACAACTGTAACACCAAACGCTCTTTGCTTTTAAGCTGTTCGAATGCCCACTGAATTTGATCCTGTTGATCGGCCTGATTCAGCTCTGCTAAAATTCCTGGAGGTGCCGTCTTTTGGTTGTGTTCCTGTTCAAAAAAACCAAAGATCCATCGTCTTTTAGCTTTCAATTGCGACATTGCTTCGTTGTGGGCAATACGATAAATCCAAACCGAAAGTTTTGCATTGCCTTTGAACAGCTTGATTTTTTGATGAATCTTGATAAAGGCCATTTGAGCCACCTCTTTAGCGTCATCTTCATTTTTCATTAATTGCATTGACAAGCCATAGACACGATCTTGATAGACATCTATGAGTTGCCCAAATAGTTCTTTTTCTCCGCGCTGTAATCGATCAATGATCGACTCCGAAAGTTCCATAGGTAGATTTGGTTTGTTATAAGACATATGTGGAATCAAAAAAGTTACAGAAAAGTGTAACCTTTTATTGAAGTGCTCGGTCTTAAGAGCAAATAACCTAAAAAACACATGTTATGAATGAAGGAACCTTAGCCCTTATGATCCCTATCTTTTCTGTAATCGGTGGAATTGCAATTGTCATTGTAGCGATCGTTACTGATTATAGAAAAAAAACTCAAATGATTGAAAAAGGAATGGAAATTCCGATGAAAAAGCCAACACCCTATGGAGGGCTTAAATTTGGCGCTCTTTTAATTGGAGCAGCCATTGGACTAATTTTTGGCAGTTTGGCCGATGCAAACAATTGGTTTGTGGAAGACGAGACGGGCTACTTTACAGGAATCATGCTATTTGCTGGAATTGGCCTCATTCTGTCTTCTTTGTACATCAAGAAAACGCTTGCAAAACAAGAAGCGTAATAAGATCAGGTTTTCCTAGCTGTGCCAACTTTTTTGAGGGGAAAAAAGTACCTTTGCTTAAACAAATTTTGGTATGGCTAGAATCTTGACCGGTGTACAAAGTACAGGAACACCCCATTTAGGGAATTTATTGGGTGCTGTTCTTCCCGCAATTGCAATGGCAGAAGACCCTGAAAATGAATCCTTCCTCTTTATTGCAGACTTGCACTCCCTGACCCAAATAAAAGATGGTGATACCCTGCGCCAACACACCTTTAACACAGCTGCGGCCTGGCTGGCTTGTGGCTTAGATACCGATAAAACTGTTTTTTACAAACAAAGTGATGTTAGTGAAGTGACTGAACTAAACTGGTTTTTGAATTGTTTTTACCCCTACCAACGCCTAACGCTTGCTCATTCTTTTAAAGACAAAGCCGATCGATTACAAGACGTAAATGCTGGTTTGTTTAGCTACCCCATGTTGATGGCTGCAGACATTTTACTCTATGATGCTGAGGTCGTGCCTGTAGGAAAAGATCAATTACAACACTTAGAAATGACACGGGATGTTGCTACACGTTTCAATAGTCAATTAGGAGAAACCTTTATCCTTCCCACGGCAAAAATTCAAGAAGCTACTCAGTACGTTCCCGGAACAGATGGTGAGAAAATGTCCAAGTCCAAGAATAACCTCATCAATGTTTTTCTCCCTGAAAAACAATTGCGCAAGCAAATCATGGCCATCAAAACAGATTCAACTCCACTTGAAGAACCCAAAAATCCAGATAATTGTACCGTTTTTGCCTTGTATTCCTTGTTGGCCAACGAAGGGCAAATTGACGTTTTACGTGATCAATATCTTGCTGGAGGCATGGGCTATGGCCACGCCAAACAAGCACTATTCGATTTGATTTTGGCCACCTTTGATGAACCAAGAAAACGCTATGATTACTACCAGGAAAACCCTGCAGAAGTGACCATTGCCTTGACCAAAGGTGCTGAAAAAGCACGACAGGTTGCGCATAAAGTATTGTGGCGTGTGCGAAAGAAAATTGGCTATTAAAATTGTTCAAAACGCTTTCCTGCAAGGGAGCGAACAACCCCCTTTAATTCCATTTGCATCAACTCTGCAGCGACTTGACCTACAAATCGTTTTGTTTTTAAGGCAATCTCGTCCAAGGATAGTGGTTCTTTCAATAAATCATATAAGGCGGTCTCTTCTTTGCTTAAGTCCACAAAAAGACTTTTCTGTACAGTTTTAACCGCTGTTTTCTCTTCCCATTCCAACCAAGTGGCTAAATCGGCTGCACAGGTAATGAGGCGTGCTCGATCTGCTTTCAATATGTTCAAACAACCCTTGGATTGTGGATCAGAAACTCTTCCTGGTGGAGCAAAAACCTCTCGCCCATAGGGCAAGGCATGACTGGCGGTAACCAAGCTACCCCCTTTCTCCCCTGACTCAATAACAATTGTTGCGTGAGACAAACCAGCGATAATTCGGTTTCGCTTGAGAAAATTGGCGCGCTCAAAGGGAGCATCTGACCAAAATTCTGTTACAAAAGCTCCGTTATTCAGTAGTTTTTCCACCTCAACTTGATGCTCCTTTGGGTACCACTGGTCATATGCATGCGCAATCACAGCCACGGTTTCTAGGCCCATTTCTAGGGCCTTTCGATGAGCAACAATGTCTATTCCGCGAGCAAAGCCACTTACAATAAGCGGAGAATACGGACTAATTTCTTCGATCAACTGCTGACAAAAAGCAATGCCTCGCGCAGTAGGTTTTCGCGTCCCAACAATACTAATCACCCTTTTATTTTCCCAATTTACCGTTCCCTTTTTAAAAAAAACTGGTGGCGGATCATTGATGTGCGCTAGGGTAATTGGATAGTCCTTTTGACCATAAACAAAGGGGGTTAATTTCTTTTTTTGAAGGAATTTTTCTTCTTNTTTCAGCTGTGGCAAAACACTTTTCCATTGGGAAATTCCCGCTAGGTGTGACTGGCCTATACCGTTTACCTTTAGCAATTTAGATGACTCTTCTTGAAGTATGTTTTTGGCACTTCCGCATTCGTCGATTAGTTTTTTTGCCGAACGCGGGCCAAGGTTGGGTAATCGACAAAACAATAAAGCGGCTTGTAGCGACGTTAGTTCCATAGACAGGGGCATTTTACGGCCCAAAAGAGCCTGTTTTTACCAATTTAAAAAAGAAATTTTTATTTCCTATCTTTATTACATGGAATTAACCCAATACATCAAAGAGTTACTTTATCAACATGAGTGTGTTACGCTTCCAGGGTTTGGTGCTTTATTGACCCAAACAGTTCCCATCCGTGTCAATCGAGACACTGGCGTTTTTAATCCGCCCTCAAGAGAAATATCATTCAATAGCCTTATTCAACAAAACGATGGTTTACTTGCCAACTATGTTGCTTTACGCGAAGGGCTGAATTATACCGATGGGCTAGCAGTCTTGGAAAAAGAAATCGATTTATGGAAAAAACAATTGACACGCCAAATGGTTGTTCTTCCTGGTATAGGCGAATTCTCGCTAACGGTTGAAAACAATTTGCGTTTTCTCCCTTATGGTAAAATCAACTTTGATCTTGATGCATTAGGCCTTCATTCTTTTAAACGCATCCCGCTTCGCGAACAACTGCAAGCGGCGGCTGTTGTTCCCCCAATTGTCCCACAATCTACTAATTCTAAATCCTCGACTATGTCAGATGAAAACAAAGAACCATTAGCCTTTACACCACAAAAAGCTGAGGGAGGATCCTCTTCTACAATAAAATATGCTGCCATTGGTATTATTGCCGTGGCTATACTGGGTGCAAGTTATTATTTTGGCGATCAATACATTCAAAATGAACGCATCAAATCAACAGAATTGGCGCAAAAACGCATAACGAAAAACGTTCAGGAAGCTACTTTTGATTTGGGTGCTACAACCCCAATTAAACTCAATGTTGTCGCAGATATTGCGCCAACGCAAGACACCAATGACAACACTATTTCTGTTGCAGGGAGTGGTTTTTATAGCATCATTGCTGGAAGTTACCGCGATAAAGTAAATGCTCAGCGCAAACTTGACCAACTCAAAGCCGATGGATTTGACGCTGCTTTTGCTGAAACAAGCGCTGAAGGTTTTTACCGTGTTGCCTATGGTCGATTTGAATCTAAACGTGCTGCCTTTAAATTATTGAACTTCGTCAAGTATACGCTAGAGGAAGAAGGTTGGTACTTGGCCGAGAGCAAATAGTTTACATACGGTAGACCCAGCCCTTCGGGTTGACTGGAGTCGTGGTTTGAAATACACTAAATTTTAATTCTGTTTTTCCAGAGGTAGGATGAGTGAATACTTTGCCAATCACTTCTTTTGTTTTAATTTGCTGTCCTTTTTTAACAAAGACCGCTTCCAAATTTGAATAAGACGTTATGTAATTTCCATGTTGGATTAAAACGGCAGGATTGCTTCCTTTAAAGCTTACAATACTCAATACTTTTCCTTCAAAAACTGCGCGCACATTTGCATGGTCTGGAGTGGCAATGGTCACACCATTACTTTGAATCTTCGTGGTCTTTACTACCGGATGTGGTTGCGTACCAAAACCAAGGGTCACAACACCCTTCTCGACTGGCCAAGGTAATTTCCCTTTATTGGCGCTAAAGTTTTTCCCATTCAATTCTTCTTCTGGCGTAAGTGTAAATGCCGCTGCTTTTNCTTTTCCCGCTGCCTTATTCGATGCCGCAATTGCAACCCGTATTAAACGTTGTATTTCCTTATCAAAAGCAACTATTTTTTGTTGCTTCTTTCTTATTTGACTCGCATAAGACCGTTCTCTCTTCTTAAGAGCAGTGACCAATTCTTTCTGGGTAAGGCGTTCTTTTTCATAGGTTATTTGAGCTACTTGGTTGGCTTTGACCAAGTCTTGTTTTTTCTGTTTCTGCACTACCAAATCCTTATTCAGCGCTTGAAGTGTGAGTGTCTTTTCTGCAATCAATTCCCCTTGTTGCTTGCGAAAACTGGTGTACTGTTTGAGGTATTGAAAACGTTTGTAGGCTTGAAGAAAGTTGTCTGATGAAAACAGAAACATTAGTCGGCTTTGCCCAGATTTACTTGCATATGAATACTGGATCATTGCAGCATAATCATCCTTTAACGCTTGCAACTCTTTGCGTTGTCGGTCAATAGTTCGCTGGTTGACATTGATTTGTTGGGTGAGACGATTTGCTTCTTCGTTAGTTACTCGAATCAAGCGTTGGCGTAAGTTGATCTTTACCGCCAAGTCTTCTACCTCTGTTAAAGCAGATTTCTTTTTTTTGGTGTTGGAGAATAAAAGGGTGTTGATTTGCTTTATTTCCTGCTGCAACTGTTTGCGCTGCGCTTCTAATTTTTTTTGTCGACTGTCCTGCGCAAAGCCCGAAATGCTTGTGCAAAAAACAAGAAGTAAGAGGATTGCTTTCTTCCCCATATTAGAGTTCTATTTTTTTATAGTTGTCGGGAATGGCAAAGGGAGTTGTCAGNTTTTTTGGAAAATCAACCCGTAAAAAGTCCAAGGAAATTTGAAGGAAATTAGTTCCATCAAAGGTGGAGATGTCAATTTTNTTNGGAACTGTTTTTCCATCTACCTGTTGGTTTTGGGTGTATTTTATACTTAAACTTTGTCCCGTTGCCGCTACCAAGAAGCGTTGTTCTTTTAGGCGAAAGGTGTTTGGATCAAAGAAATAGGTAGGACGAAATTGCTGGCCTTTTTCTTTAGGACTCAACACATAAAACTGCGGATGAGAAATGCGGTCAAATTTTGTTTTGCTGAAGTCCGTAATGGGGTTGCCAAGAAAAATGTTCTGCAAATCATCGAAGCTAAAGGAAGAGCCCAGCTGTTGATTAATGAAATCAATATCCCCATCATAATAGGTCTTTTGGAATTTTTCGTAAAACCGTACTTTTTCGGGTGTAACCAGTACTTTAGCAATTGGAATCAAGATGTTAGCACTCATCCAAAAGCTTTTGTCCTTTTGTAAACGAAAGTTTACACTGACCTGCTGTTTTCTTTTTTGGTCGTTGTACTCGGCTTTAATTCTAGCACGAAAATTCTTGATGTTCTCTTCGGCTTTAACAATTTCGCTGCCCAAAACAGCCAAGTCAACGCGTTTTACTGGAGCCTTGTTTGGCAGTACACGAACAGACTTACAGGACAGCATCAGGGCAAGTAAAAGAAAGAGTGCCGCGTATTTTTGGGTGTTCTTCATTTTAAATTAATTCGGTGTAATCACCTAAGCTTACACGCGTATGGGTACCATTATAACGCACATGATTGCCAATCATTGCCTGTTCTAGGGTTGTATTTTCTACCACCGTATGTTGCTGAATGATAGAATCTTTGATTGTCGCATTTTTTATGTGGGTGCCTTCTCCAATGGAAACGCCAGGACCAACCGTTGCATTGGTTAGCACTACATCCTTACCAATATAACAGGGCGGTAGAATGGTTGCATTTTCTAATTTTGCCGATGGGTGAACCAGTGTTTCGCCTTCTTCGAACAAAAACTGAAGCATTTTGGTGTTTGTGGCTACCGTAATTTCCTTGTTGCCACAATCCATCCAAGCCTTTACTTCTCCAGGGACAAATCGTTTTCCGTTGGCCATCATGCCTTTTATTCCGTCATTGATTTGGTATTCCCCACCATGGGTGAGTTGTTGGTCCAAGACCTTTTGCAATTCATTTTTTAAATCTGTGCTATTCTTAAAATAATAAATTCCAATCACAGCTAGGTCGGAGACAAATTCTGTCGGTTTTTCGACCAGTTCGGTAATTGCTCCGCTAGCATCCAACTCTACTACCCCGTAGGCCGAAGGGTTGTTCACTTTCTTTACCCAAATTTGGGCATCTGCTGCGGCATCTATCTTAAAATATGCTCGAATGAGGGTGTCGGCATAAGCAATCACGGCTGGTCCATCTAGGGAAGGTGCGGCACACATAATGGCATGTCCCGTACCCAAGGGTTCTAGCTGGCGATAAATACTTGCCTTTGCTCCTAAATTTTGCGCTACTCCTTTGAGGTGAGTCTCTACGTCCTCTCCAAAAAACGCAGGGTCACCCAAAATAAAAGCAACCTCTGTAATGGGTTGTTTTACCACCTTGGCAATGTCGTTGACCAATTGCTCTACGATGGGAGTTCCAGCAACAGGAACCAAGGGTTTGGGAACGGTGAGTGTATGTGGACGAAGGCGTGATCCGCGGCCTGCCATTGGGACGATTATTTTCATGCGTAATTTTTATTTATTTTTTTCCAGTACTACCAAAGCCGCCTTCACCACGATCAGTCTCCTCCAAATTTATTGTGGGCTGCCAACTAACTTGACTGTATTGGGCAACAACAAGCTGAGCGATTCGTTCTCCTGGTTGAATGGTAAATGCATCGTTCGATAGATTAACAAGTATCACACCAATTTCCCCACGGTAATCTGCGTCGATTGTACCGGGAGCATTGAGTACGGTAATCCCGTGTTTTGCCGCCAATCCAGAACGAGGACGAACCTGTGCTTCATATCCTTCGGGCAAGGCTATTTTAAGCCCTGTCCCAATGATTTTTCGTTCCAAAGGGGCCAAGGTGATGGACGCATCTAATACGGCCTTTAGGTCCAGGCCTGCAGACGAAACGGTTGCATAGGTGGGTAAATCATAAGGGCTTTCATTGATGATGGGAAGCTGAATCATGTAGTCTATTTTATCTTCCTAAAGTACAAAATGTAGCCAAATGAATGCAATTGAATTTTGGGAGATATCCGAGGGTTATTAACCGTATTGTCGAGGGGGATTTACTTTTTTGGGAAACGCTTTTTTAACTCCATTTCTATTTCAACCAGCATTAATAGCGGACAAAGAATAAAAAGTGTGATCCCTGCTCCGATTGACCAAATGGAATGAATGTCTAATAGCCAGACCAGCCCTCCTAACAGCGTAATGCCAGCACCCATCTTTTGCATTTGTCGTGCAGAATACGTCTGAGCAAAATCCCAACTTTTTTGGTCGCGCATCGATTTTCGAGTACGATAACCATAAAAATAATTGATTTTCTTGGGGGGGAACTTTTGCTGTACATAGCCTGCAGCAACAAAAATGAGTCCTCCGCAGCAAAGGATTAACGCAAGTGGATTGATGGATTCCATAAATGAAGCTTGTCCCTACAAAAATAAACTTATTTTTATGAAAACTAGTTAGCTTGTTGAAAACAATAGAAGTGGTTGCTGCTTCATTTAGTTGGTTTTAAATATCTTTGAAACTATGGCTCCTTTTTATCCTATCGCTTTTATCCCTCAATTCCAATACCGCTTATGGGGAGGTGAAAAACTATCTACCGTTCTGAAGAAGTCTTATGAGGGAGAGAAAAAAGGAGAATCTTGGGAGGTTTCTGCCGTTCCTGGCTTTGATTCAGAAGTGGCTAACGGTCCACACAAAGGAAAATCACTAACAGAATTAATTGACGCCTTTCCAAAAGAAATAATGGGGCGTTCAGTTGTGGAGAAATTTGGGAAAACCTTTCCGTTACTCTTTAAGTTTATTGATGCTAAAATTCCTCTTTCGGTTCAGGTTCATCCCAATGATGCACTCGCGAAAGAG
>JGI26086J50260_1000930_pt1 | contig 17844 bp, 19 predicted proteins | sample SaaInl3SG_22_DNA_FD_50260 | JGI IMG/M metagenome (IMG submission 50260)
GAGCTGTGAAGAGCCATTACCTCACACTAACAGAGTTGATATATCGACAACTCTGTTCGCTATCCCATCGCAGGTTGCCTAACTTAGAAGAATCGAAACTAGATGGAGGAATACCGAACCAATGAAAAAATCGATGAAAAACATCGTTGCCCTTACCGGGGCAACCGCACTACTGGCTCTCGCAGGTTGCGCGGCCGATGGCGCTGACAACAGCGGCGGATCGGGCTCGCTTTCTGAATACGACCTTTCTGGCATTAATGTTGCCGTGGGTTCGAAAGATTTTGACGAGCAGTTGATTCTCGGCGAAATGATGGTGCTGGCGTTTGAAGAAGCCGGAGCCACAGTAGACAACAAGGTGAACCTGGGTGGAACAAACATTGCCCGTGCCGCTTTGGAGTCTGGCGACATTGACATTTACATGGAATACAACGGCACCGGGTGGACTGTTCACCTTGGTCAGGAGCAGCCCAGCTTCGACCCTGAAGAACTGACCTCTGGCGTTCGTGAAATGGACCTGGAAAAGAACGGCATTGTGTGGGTTTCCCGCTCGCCCTTCAACAACACCTACGGTTTCACCTCTTCACCTGAGGTCACCGAAGCCAACGGTGGTGCTTTCAGCCTCCAGACCATGATGGAGTACGTCCGCGACAACCCAGATGCTGTGGTGTGCATGGAGTCTGAGTTCCCGTCGCGTCCCGACGGTCTGATTCTGACCGAAGAAGCAACAGGAATTACCTTGCCTGTTGACCAACAGCTAATCCTCGACACGGGAATCATCTACACCGAGACCGCAGCGAACAACTGTGACTTCGGTGAGGTATTCACCACGGATGGTCGTATCCCTGCTCTCAACCTCACGTTGGTTGAAGATCCGGGCGTCAACATCCTTTACAACGTGTCCGGGACAATCCGTGAGGACAAGTACAACGAGGCTCCTGAAGCCTTCGATGGAATCATCGAAGACGTTCTTGCTCCGTTGGACGAAATCCGCATGGCGGGCCTGAACGCAAAGGTTTCTGCCGAGGGTGAAGACCCTGTGGCAGTGGCCAGCGAATACCTCGTTGAGGAAGGCCTTATTTCCGGCTAGTTCGATAGGAAATGCTGGGGACCTTCGGGTCCCCAGCATTTTCGTACCGAGGTAAAAACTATGGAATTTTTGGGAACCTGGTGGGCCTTTGTTTCCACCCGGTGGGATCAGGTTCAAACCGGTCTTGCCGAGCACACCGTCTATGTGGTGACGGTGTTGGGCTTTGCCAGCCTGATTGCCATCGTTCTGGGAGTGGTCACCCGGCGGCACCCTCTCGCTAAGGAACTCTCACTCGCAATCACGTCGGTCTTCTTGACGATCCCGTCGCTTGCGCTATTCACCATCTTCATCCCTCTCGTGGGATTGGGCTTTGCCCCCTCGTTCATTGCTCTGTTGATGTACTCGCTGTTGCCGATTCTGCGGAACACCATCACGGGGCTCGATGGCATTGATCAAAGCGTTCTTGAAGCGGCAAAAGGAATGGGTTTGACGCCCAGCCAAGTCTTGCTGCGGGTGCAGCTTCCCCTTGCCTGGCCGGTCATCATCACCGGTGTCAGAATTTCCGCGATGCTGATTGTCGGCGTCGCGGCGCTTGCCACGCTGGTGGCGGGAGGGGGCCTGGGGGACTTCATCAAGAGCGGCCTCGCTCGAATCCCGCTCCCTAACTCCCTGGAAGCTATCTGGACAGGAACCATCCTGTGCCTAATTCTCGCGTTAGTGATTGACATCGTTCTTCAGTTGGTCAAGCGCGCCACCATTTCGAAAGGAATCCGATGAGTGAAACGCTAATTCGACTAGAAAACGTATCCAAGGCATACCCAGGGACAGAGGCGCCTGCAGTGGGTAACCTCACCATGGATGTGCAAGAGGGGGAAGTCCTCGTTCTTGTCGGGCCCATCGGGTTGTGGGAAGAGCACCACCCTGCGGCTGATCAACCGGTTGATTGAGCCGACGGCAGGCCGTATTTACCTCAAGGGTGAAGACGTTACCGACATTGACCCCAGCATCCTCCGACGCAAGATCGGCTACGTCATCCAGCAGGTTGGCCTCCCACCACCGCACCATTGCGGAAAATATCGCCACCGTGCCCAAGCTTTTGGGCTGGGATAAAGCCGAAACTTCTCGTCGGGTGGACGAGATGCTGGAATTGGTGTCCATGGATCCTGCGGTGTATCGCGACCGCTACCCGAAAGAACTTTCTGGTGGTCAAGCCCAGCGCGTGGGCGTCGCTCGCGCTTTGGCGGCGGACCCGGATGTGTTGTTGATGGATGAGCCTTTCGGCGCCATCGACCCGATTACGCGAGACCGTTTGCAGAACGAGTTCCTGCGTTTGCAGCAAGACCTCAAAAAGACCATTGTCTTTGTCACGCACGATATTGATGAGGCCATCAAGATGGGTAACCGCATCGCAATTCTTCGCGAGGGCTCGGAGATTGCTCAGATCGACACTCCCGAGGCGATCCTGTCGGATCCGGCGGATGAGTTCGTCGAGAACTTCCTTGGCTCGGGCGCCATTTTGAAGGGATTGACTCTCAAGAAGGTGCGGGACATTGAGCTTCACGACATTCCCGCTCTGGAAATGCCCGTCATGCGTGACGAGGCCCTCAAAGCTCTCGAAAGTTCGCCAGAGAAGACCGCGGTGCTGCTGGATAAAGACCACCGGCCGCTTCGCTGGATTAGCGAGGCATCCCTCAACCGGACAACGCAGCCCATCGAAAAGAGCGGCAAGCCCATCACCATCGACCTTCAGCCGGAAGACACTCTCCAGGACGCTCTGGGAGTGATGCTGCAGTCGTCTGTGGGTATGGCCGTGGTCGTTGATCGCGGTGGGAAATATCTTGGGTGTTGCAGCATCGAAAGCTTGGCGTCGATGATCATTAGTGGTTCCGGGAGCTAGAGCGCATCATGACTCTTGCAACACCCTCGCGGATTCAAAAAAGCCCCCTGGCGGAGCGGCTTGACGTTATCGTCACGCCTGTCTTTGCCGGGTTGTTGGCCATCATTGGAATTGCGGTGTGGCTGTATTCCGATATCGACGACACCACAGCGGCGATTTTGGCGCCAGAAAAGCTGCAGAGCCAGCTCATCGACACCATTGTGTTGGGTTTTGCCTCGTCAGCCCTGGTGATTGTCGTGGCTATCCCGATCGGCATCGCGGTCACTCGACGGGGGTTGCCGCGGCTGAAAAACATCTTGGTCGACACTCTGGGTCTTGCCCAGGCGCTTCCGGCCTACGGGTTGATTGTGATTTTCTTCTCGTTCCTCGGTGCCGGAATCAACACGGTGATCCTCGCGCTGGCCACGTTTTCGTTGCTTCCCGTCTTGAGGAACACGATTGTGGGATTGGAGCAGGTCGACCAAGCGGTTATTGAAGCGGGTCGCGGCATGGGCTACACGAAGCGTCAGGTGCTCTTTGAGATTGAGCTTCCCCTGGCTGTCCCGGTAATCATTGCGGGAATTCGAACCGCCATCGTCATCAATATCGGTATGGCCGCGCTGGCGTTCCTTGTGGGCGGTGGCGGACTGGGCGAGACCATCAATTCGGGCCTCAAGCTCGATAGGAACCCAGCCATTTTGATTGGAGCGGTGCTGGTGGCGATTCTCGCGCTGCTGTTCGACTTCTTGAGTGCGATAGCGCAGCGCTACCTCAAGCCCAAAGGAATGTAGGGGCTACTCGCCCTCTTCGACCCACAAGTCATCGTCGGCGCGCAGCGTCTGCCATGCTGCGTAGCCCACGACCGCTAACGCCAGCGTGCCAATGGCCATCAAGACAAAGACAAAAGGGTTGCGGGATTTCTTCATGGGGACCTTTGCTGCAGTAGCCCACGGCAACCTGCCGAGTGCGGGTTGGATGGTGTCGCGGTAGGTGTCATGCGCCAGAGGCAACACCTCGCGTTTGGCGGCATCGCTGGCACTCTTGGACGCGTGACGAGCAACATCTTTGGCGTGAGAAAGGACGTCACGCTGTTCTGACCAGAGGCCTTGGGCCTCACGAGCCAGCCGAGCGAGCTCTTTACGGGTCTTGCGATCGAGTTCCATGGATCCTCCTGGTGAAGCCCTTATTCTCCCAGACTTTGGCAAATAATTCCTGGACACCTGTAGTGAGGGCGCCTCTCAGTGGTGCCTGGCAGAATAGAGGCATGAGCATTCATACACACACCGCCACCTTGCACACCAACCACGGAGACATCGTTGTGGGCCTTTATGGCAACCACGCGCCGAAAACCGTAGAAAACTTCGTCGGTCTCGCTACAGGCGAGCTCGAATGGGTCAACCCCACGACGGGGGCCGCGGGCGAGGGGCCGTTGTATAGTGACGTCATTTTTCATCGCATCATTCCCGGTTTCATGATTCAGGGTGGAGACCCCACGGGCACGGGTATGGGGGGTCCGGGGTACCAGTTCAACGACGAGATTCACCCTGAGCTCGATTTCACTAAGCCCTTCGTTTTGGCGATGGCTAACGCGGGAACCCGCGGTGGACAGGGAACAAATGGCAGCCAGTTCTTCATCACCACGGGGGCAACTACGTGGCTGCAGGGAGCTCACACGATCTTTGGTGCCGTTCTGGACGAAGCCTCAGAAGCTGTAGTCCGCGCCATTGAGGGCGTCAGCACTGATGGTTCCGATAAGCCTCATGAGGATGTTGTTCTCAAGAGTGTGAGCGTCGCTGCCGCCTCGTGAGTTCTGCCCCCAGCAGCGACACGTGCTATCGGCATCCCTCCAAGGAAAGCTTCGCGCTGTGTCAACGGTGCGGCAACACCATTTGCGGTGAATGTCAGGTGCCTGCCGCGGTGGGTGCTCACTGTCCTGACTGTGCCGGTGTTCGGCAGGCCCGTCCCGCCAGGCTCGTTCGACCGCGTCGAGCATCGGGTAGCCCGCGCGCAACGTATGCACTGTTAGGGATTCTGGGAGTGGTCTTTGGCGCACAGTGGTTGACCGGCGGTGGTGTGACAGAGTGGCTGCTCTACTGGCCGCCCTTGACTGCGATCGAGCCGTGGCGGATGGTGACCACGGTATTTGTTCACTCCACCGCGTCGCCTTTTCACATCTTGTTCAACGGTTTTTCTCTCTACGTGCTGGGGACCCTCGTGGAGCGCTTGGTGGGCCACGGCCGGTTCGTGGCACTATTCCTGTTGGCAGGGTTTGGCGGCTCAGTAGCAGTGTTGTGGCTCGCGCCCGCGGTCGCCGTTGTCGGGGCATCCGGCGCAATATTTGGTCTCTTCGGGGCGTTGTTTGTTATTCAGCGCTCTTTTGGCGGAGCCAACGTTCAGCTGTTGATTGTTCTGGCCCTCAACCTGGTGATGGGGTTTGTGGTGCCGGGAATCTCGTGGCAAGCGCACATTGGTGGGCTGCTTACGGGTGCAGCGGTTGCAGGAATCATGGTCGCAACCAGGCGAGCCGAACAGAGAGCACTGCAAGTTGGACTGGTCACGGCGCTAGGAGCGGGTTTGGTGGCCCTCACCGCGCTGCGATTTCTGTTCTAGCGCAGTTATCCACAGGTTTTCCCCTGTGGGGAGAATTACAGCGGTGTAATCACCAGACAGTGTTATTTCCACCGCGTGGTCATCAGGAAGCCCAGAAACATGATGCCAAAACCGACGGTGATGTTCCATGCACCAATGGACGCAATCGGCAACTGTGTGCTGGAAACGTAGTAGGTCAGAATCCACGCGAGACCCACGAGCATCAGACCGAACATGACGGGCTTGAACCACGCCGGGTTGTCGTTGCCCTCGGGGAGCGCGTTGGTCGTGGAGGCGGGGTCTTTAGGTCGCTTAGCCATGGGCAACAGTCTAACCCGCCATCAGAAGGGCCCGCCCGATGTCCCTCGGGAACCGATTGGTAGGCTGTGATTTCTCCTGTTGCGAAGGGTCGTGAATATATGACGCACATTCTTGTCGTCGACAACTACGACAGCTTTGTGTACACCCTGAATGGGTACCTTCAGCAGCTCGGCGCGACCACAGACGTCATTCGTAACGACGAGTGGGCAGTGCAAGATCTAGCCGAAAAAATAGCCGACTATGACGGCATTTTGGTCTCACCCGGACCGGGAAATCCCGGGGATGCCGGCATCTCCATACCTATCGTCAAGGCTGCTATCGCTGCGGACATCCCGCTCTTGGGGGTCTGTCTTGGCCACCAGGCGATCGCGGAGGCGTTTGGCGCGACGGTGACCCACGCCGAAGAGCTCATGCACGGCAAGGCGTCCTTGGTCCACCACGACGACAGCGCCTTGTTTACCGGAGTCACACCGACTTTCCAGGCCACGAGATATCACAGCCTGGCCGTTGTCGATGAGACGGTCCCCGAAGAACTCGTGGTTACCGCGCGTACCGAGGGCGGGGTCATCATGGGGCTTAACCACGCGAGCGCCGCGGTGTACGGCGTGCAATTTCACCCGGAATCGGTGTTGACCGAGGGTGGTTACACCATGATCGCGAACTGGTTGGAGATCACCGGACTCGCCGGTGCGGCAGAAGCAGCCCGCGGGCTCAGCCCTCGAATTACCCAGGGTTAGCCGACAGGCGCCGGCTCCTGGTTTTGAACGAGGCCGCAGTACACCAGGGTAATTTCTGAGCGTTGCGGGTGGTCCCCCGGCGCCAGTGACTGAGACTTCACGGTCTGGCCAAAGCAGTCTGTCGCAAGCTCCAGTTTCACGGCGAGCTGCATCGATGGCCCGGTAAGGAAGGGGTTAGCTTCACCGACGGTCAGGCCGACCACGTTGGGCACTAGGACAAGACCGTTGGACACCGTCAGAGTCACCGTGTCGCCGGGTCGGAGCGGGGAGTCTGGTTCGGGAGTTGAGGCCATGACAGTTCCTTCGGCCAGGCTCGGTGAATACGTTTCGACCACGGATTCGACCACTAGCCCCAGTTCCTCGAGACTGGCGCGAGCATCGGCAATATCAACATTGCGAATGTCCGGCATTTTGAAGGTTGCGATGCCGCTCGAGACGATAACCCGCACCGGCTCCCCCTTGGCTGTGCGGATTCCCCCGGCGGGGACCGTGCGAATCACGGTTCCCTCGGGAACGGTGTCGCTGGTTTCATACTCGATGACCGGGTTGAGCTCGAGAGCGGTGATTGTCGCTGCGGCAACCGCCTCGGTCTGGCTGGTGAGGTCCGGGACTTGCGGGGCTGCTGCCGTCGTTGTCGTCGCTGGGTTCAAGGTGAACACCCACAGCACGATTCCCACGACCAACATAACGGCCAGCACGCTGAATGCTGAGACTGCCAGAGTGGGGATGGTCTGCGATTTGATTCCTCGTGACTCGAAGATCTCGAAGCCTTCGACGGGAGCACGGTGTTCTGGTTCTATGTTGGCGACCGGCACGCTCCCGGTGAACGCTGGGGCGACTTGCGCATGCTCCTTCGTCGTGGGGAGCCGCAGTTCCCGGCCCTGGGCGATGTCTTCGATGGCACCACGGAATGATTGGGCTGTGGGGAAACGATCCGCGAGGTCTTTGCGCATTGCGGTTTCCACGACCCTGGCCACATCTTCGGATACGGCAGGGTTGACTTCTCGCAGGGGGCGAAGCTCTTCGCTGATGTGCTTGTACGCGACAGCCACGGGTGAGTCTGCGCTAAACGGCGGAGCGCCCGCTAACAGTTCATACATGACCACACCGAGGGAGTAGAGGTCCGTCCGGGTATCGGGTTCGTCTCCGCGGGCTTGTTCGGGAGAAATATAGAGCGCGGTCCCCAGGATTGAGGTTGTCTGCGCGAGGTTGGCTGTGGTGTCAGTTACCGCACGCGCGATACCAAAATCCATCACCTTGATGCTGCCGTCTTCGGTCACCATGACATTGGCGGGTTTGATATCCCGGTGGACAATCCCGGCGCGGTGTGAAACCTCGAGCGCGGTGAGGACACCGTCGGCCACTTTCAGGACGTGACGCTCCTCAAGCCTCCCCTTCTTCATGAGGTCACTGAGCAGGTGACCCTCCACATGCTCCATCACGATGTAGGGGGTGGTGCTGCCTGCCGGACCGCCATCGTTCGGACCGTTCATTTCGTCACCAGCGTCGAAGACGCGGACGATGGACGGGTGAGACATTTTGGAAGCGGCCATCGCTTCTAAGCGGAAACGGTTTCGGAAGGTTGGGTCGGAGGCAAGGCTCGACTTCAAGACTTTGATGGCGACCTGTCGCCCGAGCCGGGCATCAACGCCCAGGTAGACGTCGGCCATGCCGCCGCGCCCAATGAGTTCCCGGACCTCGTACCGGCCTCCGAGGAGGCGGGAAGTCCAGGGACCTGGGGCTTTTCAGTCACACAATTCCTTCAACGAGGGAGACGCACGCGCTCTCGCTATTCTACGGGCGGGTCGTCGTCAATTTCGGGTTCGGCGGTGGTGATGGGGACGACGGTGTCGGTAGCCAGAGGGGAGGGAAGACCCCCGCAATCCACCAGATAGGTCGCGGTCAAGGACTCGCCCTCACCGAGGCGCACATTTACGCCGGTTTGTTCCGGCTCCAACACGGTGGCCCCTTCAGCGTCAAGGATTTCGCCACCCACAATTTGCAGGGTGTAGCTTCGCAAATCAAAACCCGACGGGCACTGCGCGTACCCGGGCCATTCCAACAGAAGTTCATCACCCGGGGCGTAAGGACCGGTGGCGGGAATCACCGTCATCGATCGTGGTTTGGGGGGTTGCGGAATAGCTGCATAAAAATAGACCGCAATGAGGGTGTCGCTTGCGACGACACCTTGCGGATTCACGCGATAGGCCGTTCCGACTCGGTCTTGTGCCGGGGCGATGTTCCCCGTGATGGCATCAAGGCGTAGACCCTTAGCCAGCAGCGCCTCCTCCACCTGGGTGCGAGTCTTGCCGACAATCTCAGCCTCTGTCACCTCCACTGTGACCACTTCCACAGGTTCGTCCAGCGGCGCGGGCTCCGCTGGGGTAGGTGTGGCGGGAGGGGTCTCCGGCGAGGGTTCGGCAATGACCGGGAGGATGGGGTCCTCCACAATGTCGTCTCCAGCGGGTTGGAGCAACACCGTGAGCGAGGTGGCGATCAAGGCCAAGGCGACGGCCGCCCCGACACCGCCGAATACCCAGAACTTTTTTCCCAGCTTCGCGCGAGGTTCGGTCAACCCGCGAACTCGGGGGGTCTCGGTCGAAGACTTCTTCTTCTCTACGGGTTCTTCCGAGGCAGGAGGCGTGGGAATAAGCGCGAGACCTGCGTCAATGTCGCCCTTCGCCAGCGCGGTGGCAGCCTTTGACAGGGCGTCAGCAGACGCTGGCCTGCCCTCAGGTTTCTTCGCCATGCAGGACATGACAAGCTTGCGCACTTCCTCCGGGATCGAGGAAGGAAGCGCCGGTGGCGCTTCCTTGATTTGTGCCATGGCGATAGCAACCTGTGATTCGCCGCGGAAGGGGCGCTTCCCGGCAAGCGCTTCGTAGGCGACAATCCCGAGGGAGTACACATCGGTCAGCGGTGAGGCCGGTTTTCCTCCGGCTTGTTCGGGGGCGAGGTATTGAACGGTGCCCATGACCTGTCCGGTAGCGGTCAAGGGAACTTGGTCCGCTAGCCGCGCGATGCCGAAGTCGGTGATTTTGACGGTGCCATCGGGCGTAATCAAGAGGTTACCGGGCTTGATGTCGCGGTGGACGAGGCCTGCCTGGTGGGCGGCGTGAAGAGCCGCCGCGGTCTGTGCAACATATTTGAGGACTTTGGTGGCGGGCAGGATCTTTTCGCGCTCCAAGACGCTGCTTAGGGCTTCCCCCGGAACCAGCTCCATCACCAGGTAGGCGCTACCGTCTTCCTCGCCGTAGTCGAACACGTTGGCGATGCCCTCATGATTGACCAGTGCCGCATGCCGCGCTTCGGCGCGAAATCTCTCCCGGAATCCCGGATCACCCATGTATTCCTCTTTGAGGATTTTGATGGCCACGGTGCGGCCAATGACAGCGTCATTGGCTTTCCAGACCTCGCCCATTCCGCCAATCGCGATGCGAGAAACGAGCTCGTAACGAGAGCCAAATACCTGCCCTGCTGTGGGTCTCATCGCGACATCACCCCCGCAAAAATAGTATTCGCGATGGGCGCAGCGACAGCGTTACCGGTTCCCTCGGACCGGTCTCCCTCCACGGCGATGGCCAGTGCGATGGTGGGGTTTTCTGCGGGCGCAAAACCGCTGAACCAAAACGTTCGACCCTCGCCAATTCCGGTTTCTGCGGTTCCTGTTTTACCGGCCACACTCAGACCCGCCACACCGGCATTCCCAGCCACGCCGCGTTGAACATTGTCGACCATCATGCGGTTGAGCTCGCGTGCTGTAGCGGCACTGAGTGGTCGCGAATAAATCTGCGGCTCGAATTCATCGACAACCCGAAGGTTCGGCGCAATCACCTGGTCGACCAGGCTTGGTTTCATCAGCGTGCCGCCATTGGCCACAGCGCTGCTGACCATGGCGATTTGAAGAGGGGTAACCCGAACATCGAATTGCCCAAAGGAGCTCAGCATCAGTTGTGCTTGGTCCAGTCCGCGCGGGAAAACGCTGGGGGTGACGGTCAGGGGTATTTCCAAAGTGGCTCCGAAGCCAAAACCTTCCGCCATGGAGCCAATTGCTGCTTCGCCCAATTCGAGGCTCAGTTCGGCAAAGGGAATATTGCAGCTCAAACGGAACGCATCTTCTAAAGTGACGAACTCATCCCCACCGCAAAGCCTCGAGCCTGAGTTTTTCACTACGGCAGTGCTGAGCGGCAGAGCCAGTTCGCGAGGGTTTTCGAATTCGCTTTGCGCCGTGAAGTCACCCGATTCCAGTGCCGCCGCCATCATGATGGTTTTGAAGACGCTGCCGGGGAAATAGAGGTCCCCGGCGATCGCTCGGTTAGCCAGCGGGTTGTCGAGATCGTCGGCGAGCTCAAGATACGACTCCAACACCGCGGAGGAAGAGTGTGCTGCGAGGAGGTTGGGGTCATAGGAGGGTTTGGACACCATCGCCAGGATCCGACCGGTCTGCGGTTCCATGACAACGACCGAGCCCTTGTTGTCCCCAAGGGCATCCCAGGCCAACTGTTGGATTTCGGGGTCAAGGCTCAACATGACGCTGGCACCCTGTGGATTGCTGCCGGTCACGAGTGCTCGCAGTTGCTCGATCACTTGCGAATCCGCGCGGCCGGTAAGCAGGGGATTGAGCGCACTTTCAATTCCTGCGTTGCCCTGGGTCAGTGTGTAATAGCCGACGACCGGCGCATAAAGCTCTGCGTAGGGGTACGTGCGAAGGAAGGAGAACTGATTATCGACGGGTAAGGATTCCGCAATCGGAATCCCCCCGGCGAGAATCTGGCCTCGTTCGGCGGAGAAGCTTTCGTAGAGTTTGCGCACATTTCGGTCATCGTCGGCAATGTCCTCGGCGGCAATGACTTGGAGGTAGCTGCTGGAGGCAAATAGCAAGCCAAACAGCAGGGCGATCGCGATGCCGACTTTGCGAAGGGGGGTAATCATGCCCTCACCCCCGCGTCCTGCCGCACGGACGCCCGGGCATCATCGCTCAGCCTCAAAATCAGGGCGACAATGATCCAGTTGGCGACCAAGGACGAGCCACCGGCGGCCAGGAAGGGCGTAGTGAGACCGGTGACGGGGATGAGCCGCGTAATCCCCCCGATCACCACGAATACCTGGAGCGCCAGCACAAAACCGAGGCCTGCGGATAACAGGCGTCCAAAATCATCGGTGCCCATGAACCCCACCCGCAGCCCTCGCGAGACCAACAGAAGGTACAGGGCAAGAACGGCAAAAATNCCGATGANNCCAAGTTCTTCGCCGAGCGCCGCAACGATGTAGTCNGAGTTCGCGAGTGGAACAAAAGAGGGTTGGCCCTGGCCGAGGCCTTTTCCAATGAACCCGCCTTCGGCAAAACCAAACATGCCTTGGACGAGTTGATAGGAACCCCCGACGGCGTTGTAAATCTCGGGGTTGAACGAGTCAAGCCACCCCATCAGCCTGCCTTGGACGTAACTGATTTGGCTTCCCGCGAGGGCTGCTCCCACGATGAAAAGCCCGCCACCAAGACCAATCCAGAGAACTCTGTTGGTGGCGATGTAGAGCATCGCCAGGAAGAGCCCAAAATACAGAAGCGAGGTGCCGAGGTCACGCTGGAAGACCAATACCGCCATGGCGATGACCCAGATCACCAGGAGCGGGCCCAAGTCTCTGACCCGAGGCCAGCGGATCCCCAGAAAAGTGTTGCCCAGGTGGCTCAGGCTTTCCCGCGCGGTCATCAGGTATCCAGCAAAAAAGATAGCCAACGCGATCTTGGCAATTTCGCCAGGTTGAAAGGCTGTGCCACCAAAATTGACCCACAGCGTGGCGCCGTTGACGGTCCGTCCCACNCCCGGCCACAGGGGCATNGTCAACAAGATGATGCCCGCCAGCATGGCCAGGTAGCGATAGCGCAACAGGACCCGGTAGTTGCGCACCAGCAAGAGCACGCCAATGGCAATGACGAGAGCNACCGCGGTCCACGCCATTTGTCGCACACCGGCGGCTTGCCACCCGGTTGCCCCGGCCGCCAAATCTAACCGGTGGATCATGGTGATACCGAGGCCGTTCAGCATGGTCGCAATGGGCACAATAAAGGGGTCAGCATCGCGGGCAACCAGCCGCAGGGCCAAGTGCACCCCCAGGGTCAACCCCGCTAGGCCCGCCGCGTAGGTCAGCAAACTCCAGTCCAACTCCCCCAGTGCCCCCCACTGCACCAAGGCCAAGGCCAGAGCGCTGAGACCGAGGGCAACCAACAGAAGCGCCAACTCGATGTTTCGAAGCCTTTGTGGCATCCGGACGCGCAACACCACACGCCCGGTCACCGGTGACACCGGGGGCAGAGTTGGATCAGCGCTAGCCACGACTATTTCCTCAACCGATCCAGGATCTCCCTGGCGTCCTCGAGTGATTCTGCGGGAATCGCTGCTTCGAGGCGCTCTTGCTCAAACAGCAGGAGGTCGTCAGTCTTGATAGTGCTCTCCTCATAGAGGGAGGACAACTCAAAGGGACCCACGTTTTCGGGAACACCGCGGAAGATGGCCACCACGCCGTCGTTTTCCCCGACAAAGTATCGCGTTTGCGTCCATTGATAAGCCCCGAAACCTGCTCCGACAATCGCGCCGGCAATGACCAACACCGACAGGGACCAGGTGATCCGGCGGCGAATCAGACGCCTGCGGTCCTCGCGGATTAGCTCCTCGAGATAGTCGGCTTCGGGCTCGAAGTGTTCATCGGCGGGAGGCAAGGCCCGAAGCGGATGCAACAACATTGCCGGTAGTGCGGGTTTGCGAGCGATAGGTCCTGATTCATACGTCATCGGGCCAGCCGCAGACCCGACCATCCGCGGTTCCGAAGGAGGGGAAGTGTCGCGTTCCTCGTCGACCCGAACGATAACGACGGTGACGTTATCGGGAGCACCCTCAGACAGACTCTGGGTAATCAGCTTGTGACAGGCCAGCTCGGGGTCATCCACCGTCAGCAGGGTCTCGGCGATATCCCGTTCTGAGACGTAGCCGCTGAGCCCATCGGAGCACAGCAACCATTTGTCACCAGGTTGGGTATCGATCACGTGGGTATCAATGTCGGGGTCGGCGTCCACATCACCTAGCACCCTCATGAGCACGGAGCGGCGCGGGTGCACGGCAGCCTCTTCGGCCGTAATGCGCCCGCTGTCGACGAGACGCTGAACAAACGTGTGATCCGCGGTGATCTGCTCCAGCACCCCCTCTCGAAGCCGGTAAATGCGAGAGTCACCAATGTGGCCAATCACCATCGAGGATTTCACGCGGATCATTGCGCTCACCGTGGTGCCCATGCCGGTCAGTTCCGGGTGTTCTACGACGGCTTGCGTGAGTTCCTCTCCCGCGCTGAGGATGCTGCGGAAGAGTTCCTCCCGGGCCGCTTCAACGGAGTCATACGGGTGGTCAAGCCCGTAGAGGTGCTGCACGGCGATGGCACTGGCCACATCGCCACCGGCGTGGCCACCCATGCCATCGGCGACAACGTAGAGATGGCGCCCCACCGAACCAGAATCCTGGTTGCTCGCTCGGACCTTCCCGATATGGGAGGAAGCTGCGCTCAGGATCGTGTCAGTGGCCACAAGCCTCACCGACGCAGTTCAAAAGAGCTGGTGCCAATGGTCACCGGGGTGTTCAGCGGCACTGGAGTGGGGATGCTGACGCGCTTGCCGTCGACGAAGGTGCCGTTGGTGGAATCCAAGTCTTGGACCATCCACTGGTCATTCCACAGCATGAGACGGGCGTGATGCGTGGACGTGTTGTCATCTCGGATGACCAGGGTGGAGTCGCTGGAGCGACCGATAGTGAACTGTTCTTCTGGCAAAAGCTCCAGCGCCAAGCCCTCTTTCGGACCGGAAGTGACCAACAGGGTTGAGGCGATACCACTGGGAACAGTAGGTGACGGGGAGACCGGGTTAGGAGCTGGTTCTGGGGAAGTTACTTCCTCCGAGCGCATCCGCGCGGGACCGAAAAGGTCGGTTCGCAAGGCATAAACAATGGAAAAAACGAACGCCCACAGGAGGCCAAGAAATCCCAGTTGCAGCACAAAGAGGGTGAGTTCACTCATGGCGTCTCCTGTGCAGGTGGGGGGTGGGGTGTAGCGAGCGCGTGGTACGCCGCTTCGGACTGGGGCACCACCTCAAACAGGATACGCGCCTGGCCCAACCCGAGGGTGCAGGCATCTGGGAGGGGAGCCCGCGAGACCGGTTTCCCCTCCAGGGTGGTCCCATTGGTGGCGCCGAGGTCGACGACTTCTGCGCGCTTGCCGTTCCATCGGATTTCACAGTGATGGCGAGACACCCCGGGGGCAACAACATGGATATGCGCACTGGTGCCCCGCCCCAGAACCGTTGATCGCGCCACGACGGGGTACCGGGTGCCCTTCCAGCTGAGTGTGGGAACCCAGACGACAGGCCCCGGTTTTTCGCTCCGAATGTCAAAAATCCCTTCGGAAAGATTTGCCGAGGCATGAAAATCGATCGCCAGCGGTGCGGAGAAGGAATATCCGCGCAGGGACGCATACTCACTCAACGCCTGGCGGATTTCCTCGAGAAGGCCAGACCCTAAGCGGGTGAGGCGCTCGTGATCAGCGGGAGATAACCCGATGTCGTAGCGGTGGGGGGAAAGCGCACGGGTTCGCGAAAAGACTTGTGTGCTGGCATCAATTTCGCGCTTGAGCGAGGCAACAATTTCGGTCGGGTGGACACCGCTAGCAAACGCTTTGGCGAAACCGCCACCGACGATGCGCTCCACACTTCGTTCGAAGTTGTCCAGAAAACCCATGTGCCCCTCTTCGGGGAATCCTCCCCTCCCGCGATGGTATCCGGGATGTCGCCAGCCCTGTCTGAACCGGGCCCCGGGTGGGGGATGGGCCTGTGGTAACCTCGGCAGGTTGATGGGTAACCATCATTGCGCGGGTGGCGGAATTGGTAGACGCGCTGGCTTCAGGTGCCAGTGCCCGCAAGGGCGTAGGGGTTCAAGTCCCCTCTCGCGCACAGGACACAGGCGGAGAGACTCCGGTCGGTTAGCTCCGACCTGGAAGTTTCTTCATCAGGCGAAGCCCTCGAATGAGGGTTCGCGCGAATTTCTCTGGACTCATGCCCTTGGGGGCGGCAACGTTCATTCCGCGTTGGGTCGCTACCGTTTGGACGTTGGTGTACTTCACGATTCCTTCGCGACCGTGACGGCGACCCACCCCGGATTCTTTGAAACCGCCCATCGGTGCGTCCGTGGAGGCCCACGACGCCGTGAAACCTTCGTTGACGTTAACGCTGCCAGCTTCAATGGCGCGGGCGATTTTTTCTGCCCGGCGGGGGCTTCCCCAGACGCTGGCATTGAGGCCATACCGCGTGTCATTGGCTAGAGCGAGGGCTTCGTCGTCGCTGCGAAAGCGATAAATCGCGACGACGGGACCAAAGGTTTCCCCTCGACAGAGCTCCATGTCTTCCGTGACGTTCTCCAGCAGTGTGGGCTCAAAGGCGAACGGTGCGACGTCGGGTCGTGCCGATCCACCGGTGAGGACTGTCGCACCGCGAGCAACCGCATCGTTGACGTGGCCGGTGACCTTGTCGAGTTGCTCCTGGGAAATCAGTGAACCAATGTCCGAAGAGTAATCAAGGTCGGTGCCAAGACGCAGCTGAGAAACCAGCTCAGTCAACGCGGGAACAAAACGGTCGTAAATCGCGTCGTGAACATACAGGCGCTCAATAGCCATGCAGAGCTGGCCGGAGTTCGAGAAGCTCGCCGGGATTGTCCCCTGCAGCGCACGGTCAAAGGGCGCGTCATCGAGAACGATCATGGGGTTTTTCCCGCCGAGCTCCGCCGAGAAACCAATCAGGCGCTCGCCACACGCTTGGGCGACTTTTTTGCCGGTAGCGGTAGACCCGGTGAACATCACAAAGTCGGCGTTGTCAATGATGGCCCCGCCCACAGTGGGGCCGTCTCCAAGAACCACCTGGAAGAGCCCGCGCGGGAGTCCTGCCTGGTACAGCAAGTCGATCGCAGCGAGGGAACTTAACGGGGTTTGCGCATCGGGTTTCAGCACGATGGCATTCCCGGCCAGCAGAGCGGGCAGTGCGTCAGTGATGGGAAGAGTCAGCGGGTAATTCCAGGGCGTGATCATGCCAACCACGCCTTTGGGCCAGTAGTACTCGCGTGTGCGAGTGAGCAGGGGGAAAGCACCCTGGCGTTTGGCTGGCTTCAGGTGGCGCCGGGCGCTCTTGCTGTAATACTGCGCTGTGAGGCCAATATCGGCGACTTCATCAAAGGCACTCGAGCGGGATTTGCCCGTTTCGTGCTGAACAACATCGAGCAGCACCTCGTGGTGAGCCAGCACGGCGTCGTGAAAACGAGACACGATGGCAGCGCGCTCTTTCAGGGGGGTTTTGCCCCACGCATGCTGGGCGGCGCGCGCCCGCTCGAAAGCAGCGCCGACGTCCTCTGGGGTGCAGGCGGGCAGGGTGGCGATGGTTTCCCGGTTCCTTGGCGAGAAATGCTCCTGGGTAAGGATCCCGGATAGAGCAGGTCCCTCCACCGCGGAAGGTCGGTCGTGAGATCGGGTGTCCGGGCCACAGAGCGAGGGGCAGTGAGCGTCATGACCCTATGGTGGCAAAGATTCCTGTATTCAGCGGATACCTGTCCGTTATCGGTACCGTGGGGCACAGAGATAAGGAGGCGATGTGACGAATTACACCGTTCAGGTCGAGGGTATGACCTGTAGCCACTGCGTTAACGCTGTAGTGAAAGAAGTCTCCCTGCTCGATAACGTTGCCGGCGTGAGCGTCGCGCTGGAGCCGGAGGGAACCTCCGCAGTGTCATTTACGGCCCCTCAGGCGCCGAGCGCGGAATCACTGCGGGCTGCTATTGACGAGGCTGGATACGAGATGGTCGGCGAGGTCCAGACGGCGTGAGCCAGGTCATCCAGCTTGATATTGAGGGTATGACGTGTGCGTCCTGCGCGAATCGTATTGAGAAGGCCCTCAACAAAGTAGAGGGCGCCGAAGCGAGCGTGAATTACGCGACTGAGCGCGCCACNATCATGGCGGACTCCGTTGATGAACAGGCCTTCATTCAGGTCGTGGAAAGCGCGGGCTACCACGCCCACCCGCATACCGACGGGGAGGTGAAGNCAGAGGGCCGATCNCCCTTGATGACTCGACTGCTTGTTTCCGCGGCGGTGAGCCTGCCCCTGATGGTGCTGTCGATGATTCCTGCACTCCAGTTCATTGGTTGGCAATGGGTGGTCAGCGCACTGGCTCTACCTATTGCTAGCTGGGGCGCGTGGCCGTTCCATCGAGCGGCTGCGGT
>JGI26086J50260_1000934_pt1 | contig 17810 bp, 12 predicted proteins | sample SaaInl3SG_22_DNA_FD_50260 | JGI IMG/M metagenome (IMG submission 50260)
ACTGAGCTAAGGCACCATGCTATTAAGCGGATGCAAATATAATTTCTAATTTAGGATATACAAACAAAAAGAGAAAAAAAGGCAATTGTTTTTTTAGATTTCACATCTTTGTAGCATGAAACTAGTGTTAGACATAGGAAATACCTTGGGTAAGTTGGTGGTCTATGAGCAAGAAGATGAGGTATTTAGAACTCAATTTAAGCTAGTGGAGATGCATGCCACACTAATTGATTTGTTTTTTGATTTTCCAGAGATAAAGCAGGCTATTTTATGCTCTGTTGTTAGTATTGAACCACAAATACAGCTTTTTCTAAAAGAAAAAACTATTCTTTTGGAAGTGAATAGTGACATGCAGCTTCCATTTGAAAACAGGTATGAGACCCCTGAAACTCTTGGAGCAGATAGGATTGCTTTGGTCGCTGCAGCAGTATTTATGTATCCGGGGAAGAATTGCTTGGTGGTAGATGCGGGCAGTTGTGTGACTTACGATTTTATTTCATCGAATGGAATCTACCGGGGTGGCGCTATCTCACCAGGCTTACAAATGCGTTTTAAAGCCATGCATGAACATACCAATAAATTACCCTTTGTTACTTTAAAAGAGGAATTTATTGCGCTTGGTGCCAATACTCAGAACAGTATTTTAGCAGGGGCTGTGAACGGATTAGTCTTTGAAATAGAAGGTTGGCAAAGCAGTTTAGGGCGTACCTATGAAGATTTAACACTTATTTTAACAGGCGGAGACGCTCAATTCTTGTCTAAACGACTAAAAAATACCATATTTGCCCATTCTAATTTTCTGGTACAAGGCTTGCGCCAATTGCTTGATTATAACACGTTTTAGATGTTTAAAAAGTTAATCTTTACCCTTGTTGTTTGCTTATTCATAAAAACCAATGCCCAGGATGGTACGGTTTCTCCTTATTCATACTTTGGATTAGGCACTTTTAATCCCGCCAATACAGTGGAAAACAATGCTATGGGAGGGTTGAGTATTTATGGAGATTCAATTCATGTAAATCTTCAGAACCCTGCCTCTTATGGTCTTTTGAAGTTAACCACATACACTGTGGGTCTNTCTCATCGAAGAATGGACTTGACTTCAGATACCCAAGAAAAAAGCACTGCTTTAACTGCCATTGATTATTTATCTGTAGCTATGCCTATAGCTAAAAATATGGGGATTGGTTTTGGGATTACACCAGTTACCTCTATGGGGTATATTTTAAATTCTAGTGCAGAAAATGCAGATGGGGAAACAATCACAAACGTTTTTTCTGGAGACGGAGGACTGAGTAAAATATATTTCTCATTGGGTGCAGCACCCACAAAAAACCTTACTGTAGGGGCTTCTGCCTTTGCTAATTTTGGAACGGTGAATAAAGAAAGGGTCCAATCTTTAAGTTNTGTATTGTTTGGAACCATAGATAGGAGAACATCAAGAATGAATGGTTTTAATTTCCAATTAGCNGCAAATTACACCCCAAAAATTACAGATAAACTGACTTTGTACACTTCTTTTGTACACACTACAGGATTGGATTTAAAAGCAAGTAACACGCAGGAAGTGGGATCACTCTCATTAGTGAATGGGTCAGAGTTAGAAGTCTCTGAATTAGACTTGGAGGCATCTAATTTAAAAAACAACACCATTGAAATCCCTTCTATGACAACTTTAGGTCTTGGAATTGGAGAAAACAAAAAATGGCTTGTTGGAGCCTCTTATTCTCTTCAAGAGATGAGTAGTTTTAGTAGCGCTTTTCTAAACCAATCAAATGTGGCTTACTCTGACGCGTCTACCCTTAGGGTGGGTGGGTATTATGTGCCTGATTTTGCTCCATTCGCTTCTTTTTTCAAAAGAGCCACTTATCGCTTTGGAATTAGATTAGTCAATACTGGAATGGAAGTAAATAATCAGGCTATTAAAGATTTTGGNACAAATATTGGAGTAGGTCTTCCTATGGGAGGCACTTTTTCTAATTTGAACATCGGGATTGAAATGGGTGCTTTAGGTACAGCAAAGGCTGGTTTAATTAAAGAAAACTACCTAAGTCTTCGTGTTGGACTCTCATTAAATGACAGATGGTTCTTGAAAAGAAAAATAAATTAATTATTTTTAGCCCTTATTTTTATAATTAAACACAATATATACTAGCATCATGAAAAAGAAACTGCACATATTGACCATAGCCCTAATTGGTTTCGTTGGCGTTTTTAAATTACAAGCGCAAGATTGTGCGACCAATTTATCTATCTACTCGGAATTTGTAAAAGTAAAAAACTACGATTCAGCCTACGAGCCATGGAAGGTCGTTTATGAAGCTTGTCCTGAATTAAATCCAGCTAACTTCGTGTATGGAGAAAGAATTTTAAAGTATAAAATTGAAAACAGTTCAGGAGAAGAAAAGAAATCTTTTATAGATCAGTTGCTAGCTCTGTATCCAAAATACAGAGAGATTTTCCCAGAAAGAGAGGCTTTGGCAGATATGCTTATTGATCAAGCAATGTTGAAAAATGATGAAAAAATTGCTACTACAGAAGAGATTTTTTCGATTTTAGACCAGGCTTTTAACCAAGACCGTGTTCACTTCACTAATGCCAAAGCGCTTTATGTGTATTTCTCTTACTTAGTAGATTTGAATNCTGCTGGAATAAAAGATTTAGACGCTGTGTTTGAAACATATGATCAGGTCGGTTCTAAAATAGAAGAAGAGGTAAGTGCTTTGAATCAAATGGTGAATAAACTACAAGCAAAAGAAGATGCTGGAACTATGTCTTCTAGAGAAAAAAGACAACTATCTATTGCAGAGCGTAAATCTGAGACTTTTGTTAAAATCAGTGAGAGTATAGATTCTAAGCTTGGAAATTTAGCCAACTGTGAAAACTTAATTCCGCTTTACGAGAAGAATTTTGAAGAAAAGAAGACAGATATAAAATGGGTTAAATCTGCCGTAGGTAGAATGTATAGTAAAGAGTGTACAGAAGACCCATTATTTGTTAAATTGGTAGAAGCGCAAAACGCTTTAGATCCAACTTCAGATACTTATTTCTATTTGGGACTGTTGAAAATGAATGCTAGAAATAGCCAAGGAGCTGTGGCAGACTTTAATAAAGCAGTTAGTTTAGAGTCTGACAATAAAAAGAAGGCTAATATTCTCTATAAGATTGCTACAATTTACAAGAAGGGCAACAAGAGTTTGGCTAGAAATTATGCTCAGAAATCTATTGACAACAATCCTTCAATGGGGAAAGCTTATTTACTTATAGCTGGCTTGTACGCAGATTCTGCCAACGAATGTGGTAGTNCTACTTTTGAGAAAAGAGCTATTTATTGGAAGGCTGCAGAGGTGGCTAAAAAAGCTGCTCGTGTAGACTTGTCTCTGAGAAGTAGAGCGAACCAAACAATTGAGCGTTATATGGCATTAGCGCCATCTAAAACAGATATTTTCTCTTCAGGATTGGCGGGAAAATCAGTTACTTTTAACTGCTGGGTAGGTGGTAGCGTAGCGGTGCCAAACCTGTAAATGAAACGTATAGAAAACTTTAAATATTTAAAAAGTATTGCCATTACANTAGTAACGGCAATACTTTTTTTTAGTTGTAATTCAAATCAATCAACAGTTGTTTTTGAAGATCCTAAAGTGTCTCCTCAGGGAATAGCAGAAAATTTTATTTTGTACTATACAGAAACCCCAGAAATTTCAGAAATACCAATGGAGGTGGCCATGGGGGGGGCGCTAAAAAAGGACGCAAGACTTATNGCTATTTTGAGGAGTGCTAAAAGCTTGGATTATCAACATTTAGCATTTCCATATAGAACGTTTCCAGAGGGACTTGTTTTGGAAGTGTTTGATTTAGAGGGTAAGAAAAGTGTGGTTAAATCTGATTATGGAATTATTTATTCTGCTACAAATNTAATAGATTTGAGAGGTAATGTGGTCATAACAACCCATGACGGGAAGCAATTAGAAACCCCTCAATTGTACTATGATCAATTAGGAGAATGGATTTTTACAGAAGAAAAATTCACCTATACCAATCCTGAAAACCAAACTATTATGGATGGTAAAGGGATGGACTTTAATAGAGATTTTAGTTTTTTAAATGCCCATAAAACATTTGGGTATATGACCATTAAAGATACAGAAAGNGATGATTAGAATTTTAAAATATACCGAATATCTATACTTAATAGTGGCTATTTTTTCTTTAGTTAAAGTCATTAAGCTATGGGGTAGTTCCCTTGAGGAAATGGGCATTTTCTTGCTTTTTGGAGTGGTTTCAATTGGAATGTTCTTTTTTAGAAGGAGTTACAGATTGAAATTTGAAAAAAGGCAAAACGAAAATAAAAAATAGTGGACCCAAACCTCATAATTATTGTACTATCGCTCTTTTTTTCCGCCTTTTTTTCTGGGATGGAGATCGCTTTTATTTCTGCGAATAAAATTCATATTGAGATAGAAAAAAAACAAGATGGCTTTCTGTCTAAAATCCTGACTAGACTCACCAAAAGACCCTCCAAATTCATTGCTACCATGCTTATTGGTAATAATGTGGCCTTGGTNATTTATGGATTGTTTATGGGTGATTTACTCATGGGGCTGTTTGAAAAATGGACTCCTGTAAAAAGCCCCTTATTGAGCTTGTTGTTTACAGACTTTAGTTTGCTTACACAAACAGTTATATCTACTTTGATTATTTTACTCACAGCAGAATTCCTACCTAAAGTGCTGTTTCAAATCTATGCTAATACGCTCATTAAAGCCCTAGCGTTACCAGCCTATNTGTTTTATTTGATTTTTTCACAAGTCTCTAATTTTGTGATTTTTATTTCAGATTTGATTCTTAAATTACTCTTTAAAACATCGGGAGATTCCGTTCCATTAGCCTTTAGCAAATTGGAAATTGGTGATTATATTACGGAGCAAATGGAAGCTGTAGCGACAGAAGATGAGGTTGACTCTGAGATTCAAATATTCCAAAATGCTTTAGAGTTTTCTGGGGTAAAAGCCAGAGATGTCATGGTACCTAGAACAGATTTATGTGCAGTAGAAATNCATGAGAGTCCTAAAAATTTAGTAAAGATTTTCACAGAAACTGGATTTTCTAAATTGCTGGTTTACAAAGACACCATAGACAATATAATTGGTTATGTGCATTCCTATGAGCTTTTTAAAAAGCCAGAAACTATCAAAAGCATGCTTTTGCCAATTGAGTATGTGCCAGAGACTATGTTGATCAATGACATATTGAATGTTCTTACTAAAAAAAGAAAAAGTATTGCTATTGTATTAGATGAATACGGTGGAACCTCGGGAATGGTTACGGTAGAAGATATTGTAGAAGAATTGTTTGGAGAAATAGAAGACGAGCACGACAGCACAGATTTGATTGAGGAACAATTGTCCGACAACACCTATAAGTTTTCAGCTAGGTTAGAAGTAGATTACCTGAATGAAACCTATTATTTAAATCTTGAAGAACGCGACGAATACGGTACCTTAGGCGGTTTAATTGTCCACGAGACAGGGGAGATTCCCGCATTAAATCAGCGTATTACTATAGGCCTCTATTGCTTTACTATTTTAGAGGTTTCAGGCAATAAAATAGATTTGGTCTCATTAGAGGTGCTTGAAAAAGAATAAAGCGCTTTTTAAAAGTTTAAAAATTAGTAGAAGCGAATAAAATTTAAAAAGAAAATGGTATTTTCGCCAACTGATTAAAAGATATTTAGAAAATGGCAGTATTAGAAAAAATAAGACAGAGAACCACGGTGTTGATCCTTATCATTGGATTGGCTTTATTTGCTTTTGTAATTTCAGGAGTATTTACCAATAGCGGAAGCGGATCTCCTATGGGAGGATCAGCCATTGGAAGTGTCAATGGAGAAGAGATTTCTATAGATGACTTTCGTCAAAAGTTAGAAGTTGCTGCCCAAAGGGCGGGAAGCCAAGCAACCACTGTTCAATTGGTGAACCAAGTTTGGAATTCATCCTTGAGAACAAGTTTGCTAAATCAAGAAATTGAAGATTTGGGTATCTCAGTAGAAGGAGATCAGATCATGAATTTTATAAAGAATACACCATCTTATTCAAACCAACCAGAGTTTCAAGATGAGAACGGTATTTTTAGTGAATCTTTGTTCATTGCTGCAGTTGCAGATTGGAAAGCCAATAACCCTTACAGATATTCTCTTTGGTTGCAAGACGAATTAGCCATTATGCAGTCTGCTAAAGAACAAATGTATTTTAACCTAGTTAAGGCAGGCGTAGGAACTACCTTGGAAGAGGGTAAATTTGACTATAAATTAGCGAATGACAAGGTAGACATCTCTTATGTGAGAATGCCTTTCTCTGCTGTGCCAGATACAACCATCACAGTAACTGCTGGAGAGATTGAATCTTACATCAGTAAAAATCCAGCTTTATTCAAGCAGGAGCCAGCAAGAGATATTCGTTTGGTTTACTTTGAGGAGAAAGCATCTAAAGAAGACGAACAGGCCGTAAAAGACGCTGTAGTTGGTTTGCTTTCAGACACAGAGGAGTACAATGAAAACACAGGAACTACTGAGAAAGTAGCTGGTTTTCTAAACACAACAGATTTAGCGGCGTTTTTAGAACGCAACTCAGACACTACTTACGATACTATTTTTAGAGCTAAGAATGAAATTGTGAGCACTTTTAAAGACTCAATTATCAGTTTAAATCCAGGACAAACTTTTGGGCCTTACAAAGAAAATAATGCTTACAATGTATCTAAGCTAGTCGCTAAAAAAAATAATGGTACCGTAAAAGCATCTCATATTTTAATTTCTTTTGTTGGAGCTGAGCGTGTAAGCCCAACTGTAACAAGAACAAAAGAGGAAGCAAGAAAAGAGGCCAACAGATTGCTTATAGAAGCTAAAAAATCAACTACTGTTTTTGCTGAATTGGCCAGAGATAATTCAGATGGACCTACAGCTTCAAGAGGTGGAGATTTAGGCTTTTTCCAAGAAGGACAAATGACACCAAAATTCAATGATTTTGTGTTTTCTAATAGCGTAGACGCTATTGGATTGGTTGAAACAGAATTTGGTTTCCATATTGTTAGGGTAGACGACAAACAGGATATTTTCCAAATTGCTACTTTGAGTAGAGATATTGCTCCTTCTGAGCAAACAATCAATACCATTTTCACTCAAGCGACCAAGTTTGAAATGGAGGTTACTGAAAACCCTAAAGAATATGTAGGTATTGCCAAAGAAGGTAANTTTGACGTAAGAAGTGTCAATAAGTTATTGGCTATGGATGAAAATCTTCCTGGTCTTGCTGNACAAAGAGGGGTAGTTCAATGGGCCTTTAACGAAGACACAGATTTAGGTGCTATTAAAAGATTTAATGTAAACAATGGTTATGCCATTGTGCAACTTACAGCCAGATACCGTTCAGGAACCATGACTGTTGCAGATGCTTCTGCTACAGCNCTTCCAATCTTGAGAAAGGAAAAGAAAGCCGCTTGGATTCTTAAGAATAAAGGAGGCAATACACTTGAGTCTTTTGCAGCCGCTTCAGGACAATCAGTAGAAACAGCTTCTGCATTAAGCGTGAAGAGCCCGATTATTCCTGGTGCAGGTAGAGAAGCTTATGTGGTAGGTAAGGCCTTTAATTTAACTGAAGGAGCCACCTCATCTTTGCTAGTAGGGGAGACAGGTGTATTCTTGGTACAGCTCAATAAAAAACAAGAAGCCGTTGCGTTAGATAGCTATGCTACTTACGCAGAAGCGCTTAAGGCAGGAACCCAAAACAGTATATTTTTTAGTAGTTATAATGCCTTAAAAGAAACAGCCACTATTGAAGACAACAGGGCAGTTTTCTATTAGTAGAAAGCACACAAATTGATAAAAAAAAGCGGCCTTTAGGCCGCTTTTTTTTATAGGATTATTGCTGCGAATTAACCTATCATTTCAGTATAATACAAGCTGGTTGGGTATCCTTTCTCTAAAAAATACTCTTTTATTTCAGCAGGCGACAACGTCTCTGAGACTGCCATAATAAAATCGCCTCCCCAACCTCCAAGGCTTTTTACAGCGCCTTTAAAGTCTTTAAACAGCCGCTCCTTGACCGGGGTCTGTTGAATGATATTTCCAATAAAAGACTCGTGAAGCCTGATGTAATTTTCGAGCTGTTTTGCGTTTTTAGCTCTGGCCAATTGAACGCTTAATTCATTGATTTCTTTGAGACTATTTTTCAGGGAGAAGTTTGCTAACTCCTTTTGTTTTAAATAAGCACTTATAGCTTCTCTACTGTCTTGCTTGCTGTTTAAGTGTACAAATACAGATTGTTCTTGTATTGCTTTCCCTAAAGTGATTGGCGCTATTTTTAAGGGTGTTTTTCCAGGATTAATGACAAAAGATATGGGATGTGTTGCACCAGCACATGCAATATCATAGCCTGAACCACCCATGGTTAGGGACAACAATTCATAGGGGTTTACTTCAGCCCAGAGCGCCACATTATGAATGAGTGTAGAAGAACTTCCCAGTCCCCAATCTCTCGGAAATTCTAAGTGGGTACTTACGGAAATACCAGGGCTGTTTTTTAAAAATGTGGGGTTTAGTTTTCTGGCGGTTTGCAGCAATTGAATTAAAAATTCAAGTTCGCTATTGCTGTTCTCTTCTTTGGGTTGGTCTAAAAGATCTAGAGAAAAATTGAAATCTCCCCAAATGCTCTGGTCCTTTGAGTAGGCTTTCCATTGTACACAGCCTGTTTGGGTGGATTCGAATTCAAGGTCTTGACCAAAGCGGCAAGGAATAGCAATAGCCTCTGCACCATCTAGTACCAAATACTCACTGGTGAGCAATAGTTTTCCGTGGCTGTAGAACCTGTTGGCCAATCTATTTCTTCTGCCTGTCTCAGGAATTAGATTCATAGCGATCCATTTTTTCTCAAGGTTTTAAAGCTACTGACTACATGACTGTGTGTTGCGGTTTGGTCTTTATAATAGGCCACCAATTCTACTTTTTCAGCTTCTGTTGCCCCTAATTGGTTTAAGATATTTAAAAGGTGCATTTTCATATGGCCTTTTTGAATTCCACTGGTCACTAAAGAATGCAAGGCTGCGAAATTTTGAGCGAGTCCAGCTACAGCAACAATTTCCATAAGTTGCTTAGCAGAAGGTTTTTGTAAGACAGCCATAGACCATTTCACTAAAGGGTGTAAATTGGTGAGTCCTCCAACGGTTCCTAGCGCCAAAGGCAGTTCTATCCAAAAGCNAAAAACACCATTTTCTATACTAGCATGGGTAAGGCTTGAATAGCTGCCATCTTTAGCGGCATAGGCGTGAACACCAGCTTCAATAGCCCTAAAATCATTCCCCGTTGCTAATACCACAGCGTCTACGCCATTCATAATGCCTTTGTTGTGTGTGACAGCCCTATGTGGTTCTGCTTTTGCAATAGCAACCGCTTGCACCATTTTCTGAGCAAAAATAACACCGGATGCCCCATCAATGCCTTCTAAATCTGCTACAGGACAAGATACAGTAGCCCTCACGGTGCAGTTGGGTACATAATTAGAAAGAATGCTCATGACTACTTCTATAGATTGTTCTTCTGCAGAAAATCCATGGTATTGATGTGCTTCTCTTTTTAAGCTTGTGGCAAATTGCTCCAAACAAGAGTTAATGAAGTTGGCGCCCATAGCATCTGCCGTTTGGAACACAGCATGTATTTGAAAATAATGGGCCAAATCTGAAGTTTTGTCTCTCAACATCAGGTCGCTAATCCCACCGCCACGCTTTTCCATATTAGCAGTGAGTGGGGCGCAATCTGCCAATAAAATGGGTTTTATATGGGTGAAAAAGGCCTTTAATTTTTTGGGATCACCTTGAAAGAAAAAATGTACTTGGCCTATTTTTTCAGTGCCCAGTACTTCGGTTTTAAATCCGCCTCGCGTTCCCCAAAACTTCGCTGCTTTACTCGCTGCAGCCACAACGGAACTTTCTTCAATAGCCATTGGAATGGCATAAAGCTTGTTGTTGATTAAAAAATTTGGCGCAATTCCAAGGGGCACATAAAAATTACTGAGGGTGTTTTCAATAAATTCATCATGTAATTTTTGCAAGGTCTTGTCCTCATGCCAGTATTGGGTGAGTAGGGATTTTGTTTCAGGATCCCCTTGGGTAAACGTTTGAGATACCCAGTCTATTTTTTCTTCTTTAGAAAGTTTTGAGAATCCTTGAATGGGGGTAGACATAGATTTTTTTTTGTCCTGCTAAGATAGTTAAATCCCATTTTATGACCTATTTGTAGTTTCTTTAAAGATTCTCGTATTAAAATGTTATTTTTAGGAGCTTTTACCAGAAAATACAGGGGCTTGCCTTGTGATGAAACCATTCGTATGAAAAAAATATTTTTACTTTTAGGCATCGGCCTTATGGCCTTGAATGCTGCTTTAGCCCAAGATAAAGAAGTTAGTGTGGCGGCTATTTACGACGGAACCTTTAGAACGGAAGGAATGGATGTGCTCCGGTCTAGAAATAACGGTACACAGTACACTTTACTCAATTACGACAGGGCTTCTAAGGTGCAAACCATAGATTTATACGACTACGAAACCTTAGAAAAAACGGCTACTTTGTTGTCTACAGAAGATTTGGAAGACATTGCTTATATGAGTTCTTACGCCTTTAGTGCAGATGAATCAAAAGTGCTTTTGGCTACAGATTTAAAACCCATTTACAGAAGGTCCGCACTGGGCACTTATTATCTGTATGATTTTGCTACAAAGGCTTTGATTAAGATTGCCGACGCTCCAGTGCAAGAGCCTAGTTTGTCTCCAGACGGTACCCTTGTAGCCTATGGATACCAAAACAACCTCTATGTTTTTGACCTCAAGACCCAGCAAACCAAACAGCTCACTTTTGACGGTGAAAAGAACCGTATTATCAATGGTATAACGGATTGGGTTTACGAGGAAGAATTTGGTTTTGTTCGCGCTTTTGAGTGGAGCCCTGAAGGAACACATTTGGCTTTTTTAAGATTTGACGAAACAGCGGTGCCTGAGTATTCTATGCCTATTTATGGAGCAGACTTATACCCTACATTGCAAACATTTAAATACCCTAAGGCGGGAGAAAACAACGCAATAGTGAGCTTACACCTCTATGAGCTAGAGGGCGCAAAAACATCTAAAATCCCCGTAGAGGCTTATTATATTCCACGTATTATATGGAAAAACAACCCAGACGAGTTGGCTTTCCAAACCTTTAACAGGCACCAAAATGAACTTATTTTATACCAGTACAACAAAGTTTCAGAGGCGCTCACTGTGCTGCATAAAGAAGTAGATGCTGCCTATGTAGATGTGAATGACAACCTGACCTTTCTCTTAGACGACAGTTTTATTTGGACCTCTGAGAAAGGCGGTTACAACCACCTTTACTTACACGATAAAAACGGTAAAGAAAAAAGACAACTTACCTCAGGTGATTGGGAGGTAACGGCATATTATGGTTACGATCAAAAGCGTAAAAAAATATTTTTTCAGTCTACCGCAATGGGTTCTATCAATAGAGATGTCTATTCGGTGGGAATTAACGGTAAAAATNTCAGACGNTTGACNGAGCAAGATGGTGTAAATAGGGCCAGTTTTTCTGCAGACTTCACCTATTTTATNAATGCGCACTCCAATGCCAACACCCCCCCTTCTTATANCTTAAATACTACGNTGTCTAACAAAAAGCTGCGAGATGCCAATCAAACAAAGTCTTTAATGCTTAAGACTATTGTGGACAATTCGAGTCTTTTAGACAAGTTAGATAGCTATAATATAAGCCCAAAAGAGTTTTCTACTATTTCCGTGAATGGAAATGACCTGAATATGTGGATGATTAAGCCGGCAGATTTTGATCCAGCTAAAAAGTATCCGCTTTTAATGTTTCAATACAGTGGGCCTGGATCACAGTCGGTATCCAATACCTGGATGAGTGGTAATGATTACTGGTACCAATTATTGCAGTCTAAGGGGTATATTATTGCCTGCGTAGACGGGAGAGGTACAGGATTTAAGGGCAGAGATTTTAAAAAATCTACTTACTTACAATTGGTGCGATACGAGAGTGATGACCAGATTGCCGCAGCAGAAAAATTGTCTTCCCTTCCTTATATAGATGAAAATCGTACAGGAATTTGGGGTTGGAGCTTTGGAGGAGACATGGCCATGCATTGTATTTTAAAAGGGAATGACGTTTTTGAAACGGCCATTTCTGTAGCACCTGTAACCTCATGGAGGTTTTACGACACTATTTATACGGAGCGATTCATGAGAACGCCTCAGGAAAATCCGGAAGGATACGATTTAAATTCTCCCCTTAATTACGCGGAGCAATTAAAAGGCAAGTTGTTATTAGTTCACGGCTCTGCAGACGACAATGTGCATTTTCAAAACACCATGAGAATGGTGGAGGCTTTGGTTCAGGCCAATAAGCAATTTGACTGGGCTTTATATCCTGACAAAAACCACGGTATTTACGGTGGCAAAACTAGGGAGCAACTCTATACTAAAATGACCCATTTTATTTTAAACAACCTTTAATACACAAACAACTTATATGACTACACCTACCCAAACACCTAAAGATATTTTAGGACACCCTCAGGGACTTTTTTATCTATTTTTTGCCGAGTTATGGGAGCGTTTTAGTTTCTACGGAATGCGCGCTTTATTGACCCTTTATATGGTGAATAAAATATTTGAAGCCCTAAGCACAAGGGATGTAGCTGCTGCGGCTGTATATGCTTCTTACGGTTCACTGGTGTATGCTTCTACCGTGATTGGNGGTAAGATTTCAGACACTACACTGGGTCTTAGAAGGTCCATTTTTCTTGGCGGTATTCTCATGTCTCTGGGACATTTTGTGTTGGCTGTAGACAATACCTATGCCTTTTATTTGGCCTTGGGTCTTATTGTAGTAGGGAATGGTTTTTTTAAGCCCAATATTTCCACTTTTGTGGGCTCCCTCTATAAGGACGGCGATGTGAGAAAAGACTCTGGATTCACCATTTTTTATATGGGAATTAATATTGGTGGCTGGGTCGCTCCGCTTCTTTGTGGCTGGTTGGCGGCTACTTACGGTTGGCATTACGGTTTTGGATTGGCAGGATTTGGTATGTTATTAGGACTGGTATTCTTTTGGAACGGGATTAAAAGACAGGTTTTTGGATCAGAGGGATTGCCCCCTTCTCAAGAAGCCATTGACAAACCTTTACTAGGGGTTTCTCAAGGAAAAATGATCCCTATTCTCGCTTTTCTAACGGCGCCATTGATTGCATTTTTATTGTCTTCATACGGTCCATTTATGAACGGAGAAACCTTCTTGGGAGACCAGAACTTAGTCAATATTATTTTTAAAGCCATTGGCGCAGTGATTCTCTTTTATTTAGCTAAAGTATTAATAGACGCCACCATAGAAGAGCGTAAAAAATTAATTGTGGCTATTTTGATTACTTTTTTTATGACTATTTTTTGGGGTTTTCACGAACTTTCAGGAAGTGTTATTACTTTGTTTGCTGCCAGAAATGTGAATTTAAGCCTGATGGATGCGGCCCAGACCAATTCCTTAAACTCCATGTTTATTATTATTCTGGCCATTCCAATTTCACTCATGTGGGCTTATTTGGCTAAAACAAAAAGAAACCCAAGAACGCCTTATAAATTTGGTTTAGGCTTGCTTTTTGCAGGTTTGAGTTTTTATATTTTATCTATTAGTGGGCTTCAAGCAGATGAAAACGGCATGGTCCCTTTTAGCTATTTATTGGTGATGTATTTTATGTTGTCTATTGGAGAGTTGTTTATGTCTCCTGTGGGTCTTTCAAAAATCACGGATCTTTCGCCCAAAAGAATTGTGGCATTTATGATGGGAATCTGGTTCTTGTCTTCTGCCTATGCCTTTCAAGTGGTAGGATTTATTAGCAAGGAATTGGCGGTAGAGAGTGATAATGCCAATGTGGGCGGTTTGGAAACACTGACGGTCTATACCGACGGATTTGAATTAATTGCCATGTATTCAATTGGAGCAGGGGTGCTGGTTTTAATCGCATCGCCCTTTATTAAGAGACTGATGGGTAACGTACACTAAGATTTATTAAGGCCTATTTGTGGCCCAGGTAATTTTAAGGTGCTGGGTCTTTTTTGAAACTATAAAAACCTTGGGTGTCTATCTTCCAGATAAGGCGCCCATTTTTTTGTGCCCATTTTTCCCAAGCATTCATCTCTTTGGTAGGGTAAAACCCGCTTGTAATGAGTTGGGTATTTTTGAGCTGCTCTGGTTTAAAATGCGAGGGGTATGCTCTGGCGCTAGAGTCAATAATAATATGACTGATAGGGCCTTTAATGTGGTTCGTTGTTTTTGGAAATACAATTTTAAATTCCTCCAATTGATAATTGTTTGCCCATTCTTTATGGATTATTTCATGAATACCGTAATTGTTTTTAAAGCTGTTTAAGGTGTTTTGTCTAAGGGTTTTTCACTAAAGTAATGGATGGTTTTAGGTGTTATAGAAAGCAATGACAGCTGTCCATAGGATTTTATGATGTAGTGCTCATTGGTCTTATGGTCGTATATTTTTTGGCCCAGTACAATGCTTTGAAAAATCATTATAGCGCAAAAAAAGTACTGTATGCTTTTGGGTTTGTGGTGTTTTTGGTGCTGCCATATTAGAAACCCTGCCATTAAAAGTAGCATTGCCCAAAGGTAACTACTCGGGAAGTAAATGCTTTTGAGTATCCACTGTTCTTGAGCGCCAATCCATTCCACCGTATTGTTTAAGATTGAAAAACCCTTGTTCAAGAGCCATACCAATAGGTCTGGTGGCTTAGCAAATGCCCACCAGATTCCAGTAAATATCCCTAAGCCAAGAAGTATGCCTATCCAGGGAATAATTAAAAGATTGGTTACTAGAAATAGTAAGGGAAATTGGTGGAATGAAAATAAGGAGGGCCCTAATACTCCCAATTGCGCCAAAAGGCTGATGCCCAAAAGCTGCCAGATTTTTTTGACGTACTTGTTTTTGGGAACCCCCAACGATTCCAGGGGCATTCCTAGAAGGATGCTAGCGACTGCAGCGTAGCTCATCACAAAGCCTAAGGAAAAAAGCACCAATGGGTTCCACAGGACCATGAAAAAAAATGAAATGGCTAGGTAGTGCAACGAAAACATGGGCCTATTAAAAATCCAGCCAACAGATAAAAAACCAAACATAGCAACAGCCCTAACTACAGATGGGGAACTTCCAGAAAACACCGCATAGATCCACAAGCAAAATATAAGTAGTACGCTAGAGAGTACTTTTCCTCTAGGGAGCCTTTGAAGTGGGGCTAATATAAATAACAGCATAGCTGCAATCATTCCTATGTGTAAGCCAGATATGGCCAAAATATGTGCAGCTCCTGCATTTTGGTATGCAGTTCGTAAGCCCGGGTCTAGTGTTTTTTTCTCCCCAAACACCAAGGCGCTATATACTTGAATTGCCGCTGAATCCATGGCAGTTGTTTTTATTTTTTCTAATATGTCACGCTTTATATTCTCCATTGCAGCGAGGTATTTATAACCGCTTTTCGGGCCTGAATTGTCTATTTTTTTCCAATGGCTTATGTAAAGGGTGAAATGAATATCTTGTGTCCTGAGGTAGTTTTTATAACTAAACCCCCTTGGTAATTGTGTGGCACTTGGGATGTTTAAATAGCCCTTAGCAAGACCAACCTGTCCTATTTTCAAGGCTTCTTTTAAAGTGTCTTTGGCATGAGAAAGCAATGCTTTGACTGTTTGTATAGGATTGGATTTAAGGTGATTGTTCGCTAAAACTGTACAGTCCTTAATTTTTATTGGACTGATCTCGGCCACATACCTGTACTGCTTCCCCTGGCTTTTTAGTGGTGCTTCAATGACGAATTGATAATATTGTGGTTTATTTCCATTAATCTCCAACGTGAATGGGTTAATGGTCTCTAGCGTATTTTTTTGTTTCCCTTCATGATGGAGTGTTTTAAAAAGTCGCTGACTTGGATGCATTTCCATGCGCAAGCTTCCCATTAAAAAAGTGGCCAAAAAGCAAAACAGCCAGAAAACATAGGGCCTTGTTTTGGTGAAATAGGCCAATAAAAAGGTGCAAATAGATAGGCTTATTAACAGCGGACTGCCTGTGTAAAAAGAAAAAAAATTCCAATAAATAACTATGATCCCTAGGCTATATCCTAAGATGAGCAATAAAAGATGAGAAGTGTGCTTAAAAAACATAGTTCCTTGTGGTCACTAGGTTTTTTTGGTAAAAAAAGGGGGGGAGTAGCTAATAAAACACTAAAAATAGGATAAAAGTTATCGCTATTGACAGATGCTTTAGGGTATAATATACAATTTATTTACTGGACTTGAGCGAATGAACTATGGCTTTGGCTGTTCTTTCTGCTGCACCACCTGCACCGAGTTTTTGTTTTAAAATTTGATAGTTTTCTAGTTGATCTTCACGCTCGCACCCACTAGAATATTATTTAGGTGTGCGTTTAAATTTTTTACATTTAAATTATTTTGGATCAGTTCTGGTACCGCCTCTTTGTCTAAAATTAGATTGACCAATGAGATGTATGGAAGGGTGATGATTTTTTTTGCAATCCAATAAGTAAGCCATTGTGTTTTGTAGCACACGATTTGTGGCACCCCAATCAATGCGGTTTCTAAGGTGGCTGTTCCACTGGTGACTAGCGCCGCTTTTGCGTGTTGCAGTAGGGCATAAGTTTGGCCTTGAACTATTTTTATTGGAGCGTCCCCTATAATGTCTGTGTACATTTTAAGGGAAATATTTGGGGCCGCAGCCAATACAAACTGATGGTCTTTAAATGTATTGCAGGTCTTTACTAAAAGGGGTAAAACGGCTTTTATCTCCCCTTTTCTTGAGCCTGGTAAGAGGGCAATAANNGGTTTTTCTAAAGCTAAATTTTGTGTTTTGGCCCAATTTTTTTCTGGCGCTTTCAAGTCCGAGATAGGGTCTAAAAGCGGGTGCCCAACAAAAGTTGGACTGTAGTGGTATTTTTTGTAAAACTCAGGCTCAAAAGGCAAAGTGACATATAAGTGGTCAATGCTAGACTTTATTTTTTGAACTCTATTGGGCCTGGAAGCCCAAACTTGAGGGGCTATATAGTAGTGTGTGGCAAAGCCATTTTCTTTTGCCCATGGGGCAATTCTTAAATTAAAACCGGAGAAGTCAATAAAAATAACGGCATCTGGTTTAAATTCAAGAAGNTCTTTTTTGCAGAAGGAAATATTTTTAAAGATCTGAGGGAGTTTTTTTAAAACATCTATAAAGCCCATTACAGCGATCTCTTTGTAATGCATGGCCAAGGACGCACCCTGAGTTTCCATGAGATCTCCTCCCCAAGCCCTAATCTGTGCATTGGCATCTATTTTCATTAAATGTTTTACCAAATAACTTCCATGAAGGTCTCCTGAGGCCTCTCCTGCAATGATGTAATATTTCATAGCCCCAAAGCTTTTAAAATTAAAATACTGAGTGCTGCGGTAATTGTAGCAACTAAAACCCCTTTAGCTTCAGGGTCTTTTTTTAATTTAATGAATGCAAAAAAAGCCAATAAATTTAAAACAGCGCCCAATCCAATAATTGACCCAAGGTATCCGTTTAAATAAGCCATTTGGAGGGTAGACCTTATTTTTAGCGGTGAAAAAAGTAAGATGTATAGGATAATTCCCAGCGTATTTGCTAGGTACCCTATTCCTATTCCTAGGGCTATTTTATAGCGGTGTTTTCCACTACTTTGCATGGA
>JGI26086J50260_1000936_pt1 | contig 17789 bp, 15 predicted proteins | sample SaaInl3SG_22_DNA_FD_50260 | JGI IMG/M metagenome (IMG submission 50260)
TCTGAAAAAATTCTGTAGTTAAGTGTAGTTTGATTGGGTATACTACTTTGTATGGTCTGTTCACTCACACTATTTTTTAGCAGTCCTTCCGGTAGCTGAAGCGCTAGAGATTCTGTGTCATTAATTTTAAACAATAATGTGGTCGCTGTGGTTTGGGTACAGCTTTCAATGCCTATTTCATTGAAGCTTATACTTTGAATAGTAATGTCCCCATCGCTGCAGCTTATAAATAAAGACAATAAGAGCACTGCTAAAAATAATTTGCGGATCATTGTGGTACTTTTCATCTTGTTTGAATTTGCTTTCAAATGTAATTATTTTCAATGCTTTTCTCTATTAATCTGTCAAATACATTTATTTAATATATTTTTATACTCCCATAAATAATAAAGAATGAAAGCTGTTTATTTTGACAATGCTGCAACCACTCCAGTTCGAACTGAGGTAATTAAGAGTATTCAAACCGCTCTAGAAAATTGTTTTGGAAATCCTTCTTCTACACACAGTTTTGGGAGGACCGCAAAAACGGCTGTTGAACAAGCAAGAAAAACCATAGCAGCTACTTTAGGGGCCCATCCTTCTGAAATTATTTTCACTTCAGGAGGGACAGAAGCAGACAATATGGTTTTAAAGTGTGCTGTAAGAGATTTGGGTGTAAAGCACATTGTGACTACCACAATGGAGCACCATGCTGTTTTGCATACTGTGGATGAATTGGTTGCGTTTAATGGAGTTACCCCTCATTATGTTGCTGTAGATGCCAACGGAAATCCAGATCTTTTGGATTTAGAGAAAATATTGAGTGGTTTAAATGAAAAAGTTTTAGTGAGTTTAATGCATATCAATAATGAAATTGGAAACATCTTAGATTTACCCACTGTAGCAGCTTTGTGTGAGTCTTATGGGGCTTATCTTCATTCAGATACAGTCCAGTCAATAGGCCATTTTCCTTGGGATTTGCAAAAAATTAAAATTCATTTTTTAGCTGCAGCAGCACATAAATTTCATGGACCAAAAGGGATTGGTTTTGCCTATATAAGAAAAGACACTCCTTTAAAGTCTTTTATTGCTGGTGGTGCCCAAGAGCGTGGCTTTAGGGCCGGAACAGAACCCTATCACAATATAGTAGGCCTTGAAAAGGCTTTTGTCTTGGCTTATGAGCACTTAGATAATGAGCGCAACTATATAGAAGGCTTAAAAAAGTATTTTATCAGTGAAATAAATAAAACCATTCCTGGGGTTTCATTCAACGGTTTTTCTGGGGATATGGAAAAGAGTACCTACACCTTAGTAAATGTTCGCTTGCCTTTTAATGCCCAAAAGGCACAGATGTTATTGTTTCACCTAGATTTAAAAGGAATTGCCTGCTCTAAAGGAAGTGCTTGTCAGTCTGGAAGCACTAAAGGCTCACATGTGTTGTCTGCCTTCCTTTCAGAAGCGCAATTGGCCATGCCTTCTTTGAGATTTTCTTTTTCCTCATTTAATACCAAAGAAGAAATAGATTATACGATTAATGCCTTAAAAGAATTTTCTGAAAAGTAAGATTCTAGGAATTTATTAAACCTATTATTTTTCGTAAGGAAATTTTCTACTGGCTTGCCTCATCATAGAAGCGATCAATTCTGTAGTGTTTTTGCCGGTTTTTCTATCGATTTGTTTTTCGTATTTCCACAGCAGTTTTCCGGTTTTGACATCGCTTATTTTAATACCAATTCGACCGTATTTAGTATTCCCTGTTACATAATCAAGCAGTTTAAATGCTTTGGTGTCTCCTCTAGACAGTTGTACATTAAGGGTTATAGTACCGCTAATAATTGCGTCTACACCTAGAATTTCTCCCAATTCTTTAATGCTGTAAATGTCTAAAGACTGATAGCTTACTTCACGTTTTTTTAAAAAAGCATTGGTGTCTTTAATGTTTTGAAAATCTACCCTGTAATGCTTTCTTTTCTCCATTTTCAGAAAGTAAGTTTCAAGGGCCTCTTGTACAGCAATTCCCTCAGAGGCCTCTAGTTCCAATTGCATTTCATCACTTAATTCCTGTGCTAGATTTACGGAAGCTAAAAAAGGAAGAATAGCAATGCTTTTATGTGAGGCGCTAATGTTTTTGAATTGCTTGTTTTCATAAATATTTTTTTGACCTAGTGCCACTTGAGTGAAGAAAAAAGTCAAGGTTAAAATGCTTAATAAAGCCCTGTTGGGTATAGTTAATGAATGATTTTTCATAGTGCTTTTAAAGAAGTAACAAAGTTGTATATACCTGGGTGTTTCCTAACATATCTACTACTTCTATTTTTAATTCGTTATTTTTTTTAAGTTTTGTACGCGCGCCAATATGATGGGTAAGTGTATTTGTTTTGGGCTCGTATTCCATAAGGATCCATTCTCCGTTTAAACTTCCAGTATAAGTGTCAATGCCAGTTTCTTGGTCTTTTATTTCAAGACTTAAAAATTGATAATTTCTAATATTTTGATTGCCCTTAAAGTTTTTTGGACGTATGCTTGGTGGTATAGAATCTTGCTGGATCACATAAGTACCCAATTTATTGGTTTTTGTACTCAGCCATTCGCCTTCTTTTTTAGTGCTGCTGTAGATAAAAGATTTTGAACCGAGCCTATAAGCAATGTAACTGTATTTGGAAAAGGCGCTGTTCTCTGAATTAAAACTTAAGGTAAAAGGTTTTTTCACCGCCCACATAGGTTTGTGAACTTTAATGGTGTCTCTGCTTGTTTCTAGGTTTAAATAAACGTCTTCATAAAAGCTATTTGCTGGAAAATAAAGACTGCCATGGGTGAGCTTATAGTGTGCGGGATTTTTAAACAACACCGGGAAAGGTGTTTTAAACAAGGTTTTTTTTACTATTGCCTCATTTAAAGTCCCTATTACGGGTATCTCAATCCTAATATTATTGCCATGCAGGTCTATTAATTCAAGCCTAACGTCAATAGTTTCTTTTGGTTTTAAGCTAATGATTCCTTTGTTTTTTAGCGACTTAAAAATGCTTAATGTTTTTTTATTCTGTTGAAAAATTTGAACAATACGTTCCCTATTTTTAATTAAATGCGGATAATCAATCAGGGTATTTATGCCTTTGGTTTCATTAAATGAAATTTGGTCTAATTTAATTTCAGCATTCAGTGTGTCATTTACAGAAAGTTTATAGTGGTAAATTCCATTTTTATTGGCTGTGAGCTCCTGTCTATCATAGCCTTTTACACCTATGTAAAAGGATCCCTTTACCTCAATAGGATTGGCTTGATAAATACCTTCAGGAGTTCTTTTAAATGAAATTTGGACTTTGTTTTCGCTTTTATTGACATGGCTGTTTTGACCTATGGGGTAAGCAAATAATTTTTGTAGGGTAGGAGGTGTTTTGTCTAATACCTCATAGGGAAATTGGAGTGGGTTTATGGCTATAGGAGTGCCCGTTTTTCTCATTTCAAAATGAAGGTGTGGTGCAGTAGAGCCTCCGGAATTTCCCGAATACGCAATAGGGACCTCTTTATTCACTTTGAGGCTGTCTTTTTTTGGAAACAGCTGTATGGTGAAAGATTTATTGGCGTATTGTTTCTCTTGGACAAAATTTTCTATTTCTGGGGAAAATTTTTGCAGATGTGCATATACACTTGTAGTACCGTTATAGTGGTTCACATAGAGCACTTTTCCATAGCCCCAATGTGAAATCTTTATTCTAGATATGTAGCCATCTGCTATTGAGAATACTTTAAGTCCTTGCTGGTGTTTTGTTTTAATATCCAAACCTGAGTGAAAATGGTCAGACCTCAGTTCACCAAAATTTCCTGCCAATAGCAAAGGAATATTTAGCGGCGGGCTATAAAGACTGTCAGACGCATTTTTATTCAGCGCTTCTTGAGCGAATGTTTGTCCAAATAACATTCCTAAAATGATAAAAAAATACACTGTTTTCATATGATATTCAAAAGTAAATAAACTGCCTCATATACCGAAGGTCTTAGAGGCTTTATACTAATAATTGAGTCACTGATTTTGAGCAGTTTTTTAATAAATTTAAAAGTATTGCACCGCAATTCTAAGAATACGAAGTTTTATATTAACTTTGTTACAATAGTATGGACAGTTGCAAATGAGTAATCTTAAAGAAATTGTAGGTTCTTTAGAAAATAAGGTAAGCAAATTGGTTCACCGCTTAGAGGGGGTTAAAGAGGAATCTNCCCTTTTAAAAAATGAACTTAATGAAGCAAATAAAACTTGTGAATATGCAAAATCACAAGCCACTTATTGGGAAGAGAAATACAATGCTTTAAAATTAGCACAGTCTATGTTAGGCAGTGATGAAAACACTACCGAAGCGAAATTGAAGATTAACACCTTAATAAAAGAGCTTGACTATTGTATAGGGGCGCTCTCAAAATAATGTATGTCAAATACGTTTAAAATAAAGCTTTCAATTGCTGACAGGGTATATCCATTGACGATTGCTCCTTCACAAGAAGAAGGCCTGAGAAAAGCCGCTAAACAAATAGAATTGCTTGCTAAAAACTTTGAGCAAAANTATGCTGTGAGGGATAAACAAGATGTTTTGGCCATGTGTGCCTTGCATTTTGCCTCAAAGACTACTCAGAGTAATATAGAAGAATCTCAAGATAGTAAAGAGGTTCAAGAGCGTCTNTTGGCGCTTGAGGAAGTGATTAACAACTCGTTAGGATAATACGTTCTTTTAAATAACATCATTGCCCACACTGGTATTTATTTTTTGACAAACTCAACACTAATTTTTTATGAAAGGGTGAGTTTAGATTATGCAAGCATGCCTTACTCGTATAAGGAAACTTAAGTAATTTGTTAGCCCTAAACCTGTTTATACAGAGTTTGTTCAAAACCCAATCCAATGTGGGCTTTTTTTATATAATTAATTTAACAACCATGGATAGTACAACAATCATAATATCGGCCGTTTTAGGCCTTGCAGTTGGTTTTGCTATCGCAAAGTTTTTGGAAAAGGGGAAAGCCTCAAAGACCATTATCAATGCGAGAAAAGATGCACTTGCAATCATTAAAAACGCCAAAAATGAAGGCGAAAACATTAAAAAAGACAAAATATTTCAGGCCAAAGAGCGCTTTTTGGAATTAAAAGCGGAACATGAGAAGGTGATNCTTTCTAAGGAGAAAAAAATTGGTGAATCTGAAAAGCGCAGCAGAGACAAAGAATCTCAACTGAGTAATGAATTGTCTAAGACAAAAAAAATAAACGATTCTTTAGAGCAACAAATTACAGATACGGCACATAAGGCTGAAATTTTAGACAAAAAGCAGTCAGAATTAGATAAGCTACACAAAAATCAAGTGCAACAATTAGAAGTTATTTCTGGTTTGTCTGCAGATGAAGCTAAAGANCAGTTATTGGCTTCTTTAAAAGATGTGGCTAAATCAGACGCAATGGCTTTCATGCAGTCTACCATGGAAGAGGCTAAACTAACTGCCCAGCAAGAAGCTAAAAAAATTATCATTAACACCATTCAAAGAATAGGTACAGAGGAGGCGGTAGAAAACTGTGTTTCTGTATTTAATCTTGAGTCAGACGACGTTAAAGGTAGAATTATTGGTAGAGAGGGTAGAAATATCAGGGCTATTGAAGCAGCCACAGGAGTAGAAATTATTGTAGACGACACTCCAGATGCGATCATTTTATCTTGTTTTGATTCTGTACGTAGAGAGATTGCNAGATTGTCTTTACACAAATTAGTCACAGATGGTAGAATTCACCCTGCTAGAATTGAAGAAGTTGTCAAGAAAACAGAGAAGCAAATAGAAGAAGAAATTATAGATATAGGTAAACGTACTGTAATTGACTTAGGGATTCATGGCTTACATCCTGAACTTATAAAAGCGGTAGGGCGAATGAAGTANCGTTCTTCTTATGGNCAAAACCTATTGCAGCACTCTAGAGAAGTAGCCAAGCTTTGTGGTGTTATGGCGGCAGAATTAGGTATTAATGCCAAACTGGCCAAGCGCGCTGGTCTTCTTCATGACATAGGTAAGGTTCCTAATACAGAAGCTGAGGTAGAAACACCTCACGCTATTCTAGGAATGCAATGGGCTGAGAAGTTTGGAGAGAAACCAGATGTATGTAATGCTATTGGAGCCCACCACGATGAAATTGAAATGAATACGCTTATTGCTCCAATTGTACAAGTCTGTGATGCTATTAGTGGCGCAAGACCAGGGGCTAGAAGACAGGTGTTAGACTCATATATACAAAGATTAAAAGACCTAGAGGATGTTGCTTTTGGTTTTCCAGGAGTACAGAAAGCCTATGCCATTCAGGCTGGTAGAGAATTAAGGGTTATTGTAGAAAGCGAACGCGTTACAGATGACCAAGCTTCTGAGCTATCCTTTGAAATTTCTCAAAAGATACAAACAGACATGACTTACCCAGGCCAAGTTAAGATCACTGTCATTAGAGAAACTAGGGCTGTAAATGTAGCCAAGTAGTTTAGTGATTCACGCATACAAAAAAAGCCCTGCTCAACGAGCAGGGCTTTTTTGTTGTTTTAAAGTATGGTTTTAGTCTGCTGAATCTTCCTCAGCAACTTCTTTGCTAGAAGCCTCTTCCTCTTCTTTATTTATTTTATGGGTTAGGATATTAACCTTTTTAAGCTTTTCTTTCCAGGTGTCAATGTCACTCTTATGCTTATTGATTTTTTGAACCACTTCTTTAACCACTGGATTGTCTTCAGAGGCATTTGAAAAGAACTCTAAGTTGTTTTCTAATTGGCGCATCTCATTTTTAGACTCTTCAATCTTTTTGCGAATAAAAGCCTTTTCGTTTGCGAGTGCATAATCATTATCAGAACTGGCCAATTGATTGAGTTTGTCTCCATATTTGAGTAATTCCCCTGCTTGTTTGTCAATATCTAATTTAAGAAATAGGGCATCTAAAACCTTATTAAAGGTGTTGTTGATGTTTTTGCTTTTAAAAGGTACCCTTCCAATATTTTTCCAAACAGCAATTTGTTCTTTTATAAAAGCGAGGTCTTTCTCTTTGTCTGCTCCTAAGTCATAGGCTTTTAGATCTGCCAATACTTTTTCTTTGGCAGTTAAATTTTCTTCTTCAACAGCATTATTGGCATTTTTGCTCTTGTTCACACTCGTAAAATAAGTATTACAGGCCGCCTTAAAAGACTTCCAAATTTTATCTGAATACTTCCTAGGTACGTGGCCAATAGTTTTCCATTCATTTTGAATGCGCTTGAAAGTTTGGGTAGTTTCGTCAGTTACCTCACTATCTTTTAGTTCGTTTGCAGTATCTAGCAGCGCTTTTTTAGCGTCCAGATTTTCTTGCTGTTCATTCTTTAAGTGCTTGTAAAAACTATTTTTGTGCTGATTAAACACCTTGGTTGCCGCTTTAAAGGCTTTCCATGTTTTTTCATTTTGTTTTTGAGGTACTTTCCCTGTTTCAAAAAAGGTATTCCTTAGGGTTTCTACCGTTTTCATCTGGTTCTGAATGCCTTTGTGTGTGGTAGCAATACCTTCACAAACCGCATTGATCTTAGCAATAATTTCGAGTTTTTTTTCTAAATTTCCTTCAAAGCCTTTTTCTAAGGATTTAAAATACTCTTGTCTTTTCTCGTGTATGATTTTGGTAGCTGCGCTAAAACGATCCCAAACGGCTTCTCTATTCTCTTTGTCTACGGGTCCTAAATCTTCTTTCCATATTTTGTGGAGTGTTTGAAGCTCTTGGAATGCTTTATGAATATCCGTTTCAGTATGAAGTGCCTCTGCTTTTTGAATAATTTTAAGCTTTTCTTCAAGATTATGCTTAAAATCCAAGTCTCTTAATTCTCTGTTGAGGTTTAAGAAGTCATAAAAGATTTCCATATGGTGGTGGTAGGTTTTCCAAGCATCGTTGTAATGCGTTCTTGGAATTGCACCAGCATTTTTCCATTCTTTTTGTATTTCCTTGAAATTCTTATAAGTGTCGTTTATGTCTTCTTCTATATTGACCAAGCCTTTGAGTCTTTCAATAAGCTCTAAGCGTTTTTTGAGGTTGTTCTGAAGATTAGATTCTAAGGTTTTATAGTAGGCATCTTTTTTCTCTCGATACTCACCATATACCTCATTAAATTGTCTTTTAGATACAGAATTGTACCTGAAGTCTATTTCATTTCCACCTCCTTCTATAAACTCCGCTTTCTTTTGCTCTAGGAAGTCTTGAAATTTAAGGTCAAAAGCCGCTTTTATAGCGTCTACATTCTTTTTTATTGCTTGAACCTTTTCATTTTTAACCAGTCTTTGGAGTTCACCGACCAAATTTTCCATATTCATGGCCTCATAGTCCATATCTGGAATACTGTGCCTAGAAGCATTGTCTACGTCCTCTGCGTCCTCTGCATTAGAATGATCAATTTCTGATTGAGGATCTTCTTGAGAAGTTTGTTCCTCTTGAGTGGTTTCATTTTCACTATTTAAACCTTCCTTTCCTACCGGATCTTGTAGGTTTCCGTCTTTTTCTTCTAACATGTTTCTGTAATTTTGTCAGTTCAAAATAGAGAGGGTTTTTGCCCTTTCTTATCCTTAGTAATATACTAACATATAACTGTATATAAAAATTTATTCTTTTTAAACCTCAGCTATTTTAACTGTGCCAAATCTCCCATGAAGCCTCTGCTTGGCCTACTAACATTTCATATCCATTTTTAATTTTAGCGCCTCTTTTTTTCGCTTCACTTAAAAATGCAGTTACTTCTGGATTGTAGATTAAATCAAAAGCAATATGAGCTGCGCCAAGTTGATCATAGTCAATATTTGGCTTTTTGTCCACCTCAGGAAAGGTCCCAATTGGGGTGCAATTAACAATGATTTGGTGCTCTTGCAACATTTCTTTTGTGAGTTCTTTGTAACTAATTTGACCTTCTTTTGACTGTCTGGACACATAAAGAAAAGGAATTTCTAAGTCTTTGAAAACATGGGCTACAGCCTTTGAGGCACCACCAGTACCAAGGATGAGTGCTTTTTTATGATGGGGCATAATAAGAGGTTCAATGGCATTTTTAAAACCNATAACATCTGTGTTGTAACCTATGGTGCCCTCTTCTGTGAATTTAATGGTATTTACAGCACCTATTGCAGCAGCNGTAGGATCTAATTTAGTTAAGAAGGGTATTACGGATTCTTTGTANGGAATGGTTACATTCATTCCGTTTAAGTTTTTTGTTCCGCTGAGTATTTCTTTAAAACTACTGAGGTCTTGAAGGTCAAAATTATCGTATGTGTATCCTTCGAGATTAAGTTGTTTGAACTTTTCTGCAAAGTAATTTTCGGAAAAAGAATAAGCAATATCTTTTCCAAGTAGTCCGTATTTATTTTTTCTGTCTGTTTGCATATCCCTCTAAAGCCATTAAAAATACAAAACCAATGCCCATCCAAAAAATAGCCCACCATGTAGCCGCATCTTGAATGGAAGGAATGTACCTCTGGTAATTTAATATTATTTTGTGTTGGTTCGAGTCCAACAATGGTTTGCCTAATTCATTTAGTTTGTAAATGGTTTGTTTCCAGGGCCATACGACACCTAAAGAGCCAGAAATAAAACCAATAATAATCGCCGTAGTAACGGCATTATAACGCTTTAAAACAAAACTGATCAAATGGGATAAACTGACCAATCCAGTAGTGGAGCCCAAGGTAAAAACCCCGAGGATTTTAAGTGTTTTGAGCCGTATTGGATTGTTCCAAAAACTAAAATCACCTTGAATAATTTCAAAAAAAGTATCGTAAAGTGCATTGACACTGTCTACAAGCAGAAGTACATAATTGCCTAAAAGCATCAGAATAAATGAACCAGATAAACCAGGAAGTGTCATTCCGGAGACACTAATCATCCCACATAAAAACACAAACAGCAAGTGGTCATTTTCTTTTGCAGGGCTTAAAAAACTAATACCAATCCCTATGCCCAATCCTATGAATCCCCAAATTATGGTGTTTTTATTCCATTGCTTAAATTGTTTGGAGATATAATAAATTGATCCTAATATCAATCCAAAGAATAGGGACCAAACATTTCGCTCATGAGAAAGCAGAAAGTAATCGAGCACTTTAGAAACGCTAAAGTAGCTCACTAACATGCCCAGAAGGAGTACCCAAAGAAATGGTCCGTTTATATAGTAATAAAATGACTTAAACCTTCCGGATATTAAAAGGAATAGTGCTTTTTTATTGACCTTTTTTAAGGCGTAAATAAATTCTTCATAAAAGCCCCCTACAAATGCCACAATCCCCCCTGAGACCCCTGGAACTTTATTTGCAGCACCCATAGCCAATCCTTTTAAGAATAGGAANATTTTGTCTTTTAGGGTTCTTTGCTGCTCCATGATGTTATAGATTAAGCACTTAGGTGGTTTTTTTATTGGCAGATTTTTCTAAAATGAAAATTAATGAAAAGCCAAAAACAGCTAGCAAGACTGCAGCTATTATTTGTGCATCTCCAAGAAAATCCCATGGGAATACATTTTTGGAAGCCAAAACAATCTCTTTATCCCTGACAATCTTAGTGGAAACAACTTCCTTCCAGGGCCATATTTTAGATAGAGATCCAATGATAAATCCCATTAGAATAGAGAGCGTTTGATTTTTAAATTTATTAAGGGTCCATTTTAAAATCCTAGAAAAAGAAGCCAGACCAATAATACAGCCTGCACCTACAGTGGCAATAATTAAAAGGTCTCTTTGGTGTACTGCATTTAATATGGGCTCATATGAACCGAGTAAAACCAAGATAAATGCACCAGATATACCGGGTAAAATCATAGCGCAAATGGCTAAGGCACCCGATAGAAATAAATAGAGTGGTTGTTGGCTGTTTTCAACAACCCCTAACTCTCCTATACCAACGGCTACTGCTATTCCAATAACGGCCATAATATAGTCTGTAGGTCTTTTATTTTTGATTGATTTTCCAATAAAAACAACACTGGCCAAAACCAAGCCAAAAAAGAAAGACCAAAGCAGTATGGTCTCATGGTTTAAAAGCCAACTAATGCCTTTTGCTAAAGAGATTACACTGACCCCTATACCTAGAAAAAGTGCCGTTAAAAAATTTCCATTAATATGCGCCCAAAAACTTTTCACCCCCTCGTGTTTCCACTTTTTTAAGGCAGTAAGATTGATGTTATTAATGCTTTCTAAAAGCTCTTCATAAATACCAGATATAAAAGCGATGGTACCACCTGAAACTCCAGGAACCACATCTGCAGCACCCATGGCCATTCCCTTTAGGAAAAGTACCATATAATTCCTATCAATTTTTTTTTGCATGTCTAGCGTAAAGTTTAAAAATAGGGTATTTTAACTAGAAGCCTTGCTAGAGGTGCTAATAAAATTTGAGACCCAAGTACTGTTAAAAAAACCTGGATATTGGCTTTTGAAGTGCTCCAAAAGACTGTAATCTAGTCTTAAAGCCTCAGAAAGATGGTATTTACTTTGCTCAATATCTTGGGAAAGCCCAAAAATAAAAGCCAATCGATACCTTAAGGAGGCTACTTCTGGGAAGAACCCAATGGCTTGAAGCAATATTTGATTGGCCGCTTCAAATTCTTTGTTCTCCATGACTACCAAAGCCCAGGATTCCCAAGTATTTAGATCGTAATCTCCAAATTCAACCGCCTGTTTGTAAGCAAAATCAGCCTCATCTAATTGCCCTAAGCTGACATTAATTTGCGCACATTTTTTCCAATATGCTTCGTTTTCAGTGTCAATATGCAAGGCTTTATTAATGTAGTAAAGTGCCTTGTCAAAATTTTTCTCTCTGATATAGAAGTTAGTTATAGCCAACCAACCCTTATCTAACAGGGGGTCTTCATGCACTGTTTTGTAATAGTATTGCTGGGCAAGATCCGAATTTCCAATTTTCTCGTGACACCTGCCAATTCTCAAGTAAGCATGAGCGGTTGGGTCTTCCAAGTCTATGGTTGTTTCATAGTTCTCAATGGCCTCATTATAGCGCTTGAGTTTTTCTAAAACCATGGCTTTTTCAAAATAGGCCCCTATAAATGATTCGTCAGATATAATGGCAAAATCAAAAGCAGTTAAGGCTTCTTTATATAGCCCTGTACTTTTGTATTGCTTTCCAAGCTGATGCCATGCCACTTCACAATAGGGTTCATTTTCTAAATAATCATTGAGATAAGAAATAGCGCCATCAGGATCTTCTAAGTATTCAAAGCAATAAATAATATTATACAGCGATGCGTAGTCCTGAGGATCTTCTTCTACACATTTTATGAAATTATGTTTGGCTTTCTCAAAGTTTTCTAGGAACAAATATTCCATTCCCAATAGGGCATAAATATCTAAAGTGTCTTCTGTGAGTAGAAGTGCTTTCTCAAGACAAGTGATGGCTTTGAGGTGTTTGTCTTGTTTGGACCAAATGTTGGCCCTTTGTATATATATCTCCTCGTTTTTTTGGTCTAGAGACTCTAAGTAATCCAACTGTGAAATAGCGAGGTCTAGCTTATTTTCAAAAACCAATACTTCAATTTCTAACAATTTTAAAGGGGTGGTTTCAGGGTGCTGTTCCAAGCCAATTTTAATGGCTTTTTTCGCTAGAGAAACCTTGCCGTTATTGAGATAGTGGTGTATGATGTCTTCAAAATCCTCCGCGTCAAAAAAGTAGACGTCGTCTGTTTTGAGCATGGATTCAAACTTTGCGATTGGCTCGCTGCCTTCTTCATTAGGATCTAACGCCATAGCGTATATCTTGGGGTTTCAATTAATTTAAATTTAGGGGTAATCCCATTAACAAAGCTTATATTCCGGGGGTTATTATTAACAAATTAGTTAACACTACAAGAGATTAATTTAAAGACCTTGTGTTTTTATCTAAAATCTTTAAAATTAAATCGCAGCCTTTCTCCAATTCATCCATTGAAATAGTTAAGGGGGGAGATATTCTCACAGCTTTTTTTCAAAGAGCAACCAGAAAAGAATTAATCCATTTTTTGATGCTTCCAAAACCAATTCATTGGCTTTTTCAGGAGAGGCTAAAATGAGGGCTAACATAAGCCCTTTTCCTCTAATTTCTTTTATGTCAGGGTGCTGTAATTTACGTCTCAAAAAAGCCTCTTTCTCTAAAGTTTGAGCCATGAGGTTTTCTTCTTGTATAATTTCTAAAGTGGCCTTGCAGGCCGATGCTATTACAGGATTTCCCCCAAAAGTGGTAATATGTCCAAGGCTGGGCTTTTCTTGAAGTAAGTCCATAAGGGGTTTAGACGCTATAAATGCGCCAACAGGTAGACCACCAGCCATTCCTTTACCTACGACCAATATATGGGGTACACATTGGTAGTGCTCAAAAGCAAATAGCGCTCCTGTACGCCCAAATCCTGGTTGAATTTCATCTAAAATGAGCAATGCACCAACCGCTTCGCAGCGTTCTTTTACAGCTTTTAAATACCCCTTATTTGGGCAAATGAATCCAGCACCCCCTTGAATGGTTTCTAGTAGGACTGCAGCCGTTTTTTCAGTGATCTGCGACAATTCTATAAATGCATTGAAATGTATAAATCTTACACCGGGTACCAATGGTCTAAAAGCAGCTTTTCTGTCTTCATATCCCATGACACTTAAACTCCCCATTGTATTTCCGTGGTAAGCATGGTGTGCTGCAATAATTTCATGTCTTCCTGTAGCCCTTCTCGCTAATTTCATAGCGCCTTCTATGGCTTCTGTCCCAGAATTTACTAGGTAAGTACAATCCAAACCTTCTGGAAGCAATGCCGCCAATGCTTTAGTGTAATCAATAGCTGGTTTTTGNGCGTATTCCCCATATACCATGACATGCATGTATTTGGCCGTTTGTTCTTGAATGGCTTTTACAAGTTTTGGATGGGTGTGNCCAACACTACAAGCAGAAACACCGGCTACAAAATCCAGGTGACCCTTTCCGTTCGAGTCGTAAATATAACTGCCCTTGGCATGAGAAACTTCTAAAGCCAGGGGGTGGGGGGTANTTTGTGCCTGATATTTTAAAAAATCTGAGATCACTTCTGAGATAGTTGCTTTTTTGTAGTTTTCTCTTCAGTATTGGGTAAATTTTCTNGGTCAATCGGTTGGGTGAGTCCCCTGATCTTAGCTAATTTAATCTGGAGATCTTCCGGTCCAAAAATATCATCTTTAGTTCGAATTCTCTCGTCTCCAAACCATAAGAATCCCTCTAATTTTCTGTCTATAACTGGAAGTTCTGACAGTGGGTAAATGGTGCCATCTGGCGCAGTTATAAAAGTAATTTCACTAATGTCGTTGTTGACCATCTCAATAGCAATTTCACTACAAATGGTTTTGTTAATTCCCATGAGTTCTTGCTCCTTATCGTATAAATAATAGATGAGCTCAGTGTTCTTGATCAAGTTTAAAAAGCGAAGTGCATTGTTTTCAAAAACCCCAAACATGTCTTTTCCCTTAGCCTGGTTAAATCCTATCTTTCGAATAGTGTCTTTAGCTACAATGAAAGCATTATTGAGTACCTCTAGGGAGTCTAGTGATTTTGTTTTTGGATCTGATTTTAAATGAATCACATCTCCGGTCATCTGGTTTTCACCATTCCAAATTATGGGCCTTTTAATGAGCTGAGTAAGTCCTGTTCTTTGATCAAAATGAATGGAATCGCATTTTCCACTCAAGTCGGTCTTGTAAAACTTAGCTCCTCTAAATGCCCTTAAAATTCTGGCGTCAGGCTTTCCTGTAAGCATAATAGTATCTCCGTGCATATACAGGGAGTCTTTCTCTACTAAGCTAATAGAGACTGCTTTTTTTGTTGCGAATACGGAATCTTTTGCCTTAAAAACCTCTGCGTAATGCGCCCTAATAACGCCATTGTTTATGGTGTCTGTAACAACAATGTTATTGGTTGCAGAGGCAAATTTTCTATTTTTATTAAAGTAAACAGAGTCCCCTTCAATGATTCTATTATTGTAGTTAATCTTTGTGTTTTTAATTCCATAACCACTCTCTGCTGTCATGTTGTAATAGCCACGTTCGCAATAAAAGGTGTATTCCTTTCCATAAATTGTAGAAGGGCCATACATATAGGCATTTTTTGAAGTAGTGTAATAGTCTAGCTGCTGGGAACGCAGTTTGTATTCTGGATTAACCACCTCTACACGGCTTAAAAACTGGTATTTCTTTGGGGTTAAATAATACCTTCCAATATCTGAAGTTAAGGTGTTTTGGCTGTCTACAATAGTGCCTTTTTTGTTGTAATAGGCCTCCTGTTTTTCTCTATTAAAGTAGAGTGTGTCAGAGGGCGTTAAAGTCATGTCAGTATTTTTCAAACTCACAGACTCCCATGCTTTGGCCAATTGAGAAACACCATTGTAGTCCAATTGNCCTGCATTCATGAAGATAGAATCTCCTTGAATGAGTGTTATATTTCCTTTGGCCCTTATCTTGTTTTCTGCAGGATAGAAAATGGCAATATCACACCAGAGGTCTGCCCCTTGGTGTCTAAATTGAACTTGTTTGTCATCTTTACTAAAGATGGAAGCTCCGGGAAATTCCGCTTCATCCTTGGTGAAATTTCCCCCATAAACAATTTGGATTTGCTTCTCTTGGCCTTGAACCTTAGCAGACAAGAAGCATAGGGAAATAAGCAGTATAAAAACGTAGTATTTCTTCAAAGGGTCTAATTGCTAATGGTTTAATAAGAAAAAATCTTCACCCCTTATGTTAAAATACAAGGGGTAAAGAAACTTTTTTATCTATGAATAGTTTGGGTTCTATCTGGACCTACCGATACAATTTTGATAGGCACTTCTAGTACTTCTTCTAAATAATTAATATAATTCATGAGATTTTCAGGCAATTGTGATACCGCAGACATTTTAGTTAAATCCTGCTCCCAACCCGGCATTTCAATATAATTTGGGGTCACATTTTCTGGTTCCACATTGTATGGAAAATGAGATATAGTGGCACCTTTGTACTGGTATGAATTACAGATTTTGACTGTTTTAAATCCAGAAAGCACATCTGCTTTCATCATCATTAATTCTGTAACGCCATTAATTGTAATCGCGTATTTAAGCGCAACAACATCTATCCAGCCACATCTTCTGGCCCTACCAGTTGTAGCGCCAAATTCATTGCCTACACGACCCATAGTTTCCCCGTCAGTGTCAAATAGTTCTGTTGGGAAAGGACCACTTCCGACTCTGGTGGTATAGGCTTTAAAAATACCCAATACGCGTCCTATTTGGTTGGGTGCTACACCGAGCCCTGTACAAGCTCCAGCAGCAGTAGTGTTAGAAGAAGTCACAAATGGGTAAGTACCAAAGTCAATATCTAACAAAGAACCCTGTGCACCTTCTGCTAATATTTTTTTACCTGCTTTTTGAGCTTCGTATAAGTATTGTTCAGAATCAATAAAAGTCAATGATTTTAATTGGTCTATGGCTGCAAAGAAAGCGGTTTCTAATTCTTCTAAATCATACTGAATGTCTACGTCGTAAAAACCAATCATAGATTGGTGCTTGTCTGCAAGGGCTCTGTATTTTTCTTTCCAGTCGCTCATTTCTAAATCCCCTACACGCATACCGTTTCTACCGGTCTTATCCATGTAAGTAGGACCAATACCTTTAAGTGTTGAACCAATTTTAGCCTTTCCTTTTGCAGCCTCAGATGCAGCGTCTAAAAGCCTGTGCGTAGGAAGGATTAAATGTGCTTTTCTTGAAATTAGCAACTTGCTTTTAAAATCTATTTTAAAAGCGGCTAAGTTCTCTAACTCTTTTTGAAAAATGACAGGGTCTATAACGACTCCATTTCCAACAATATTTTTCGCTTCTTTGTGGAAAATACCCGATGGGATAGTGTGTAGTACGTGCTTAATTCCGTCGAACTCAAGGGTATGACCTGCGTTAGGCCCTCCTTGAAATCTTGCTATAATGTCGTAATCTTTGGTGAGTACGTCTACGATTTTACCTTTTCCTTCATCTCCCCATTGGAGTCCTAGTAGTAAGTCTACTGCCATTTTTTTGCTAGTTGTTATGTTTATTCTTTAGGTGTTTCCAATTGTTCTTTGGTCCCGTAAAAGTATAAAGAATGGTTGTTTATTTTTATATTAAAAACTTCTTCTATTGTTTTTTTTATCGCTTGAATTCTAGGGTCACAAAATTCAATGACTTCTCCTGTGTCTGTTAGAATTACGTGGTCGTGTTGGTGGTCAAAATAAGACTTTTCATATTGGGCTTGATTTTTTCCAAACTGATGCCTTCTCACCAATTTACAATCCATTAAAATCTCTATGGTATTATACAAGGTAGCTCTACTGACCCGGTAGTTTTTATTTTTCATTTGAATATAAAGAGATTCAATGTCAAAATGCGACTCACTGTCATAGATTTCCTGAAGTATAGCATATCTTTCGGGTGTTTTTCTATGCCCATTTTCTTCTAAGAAAGCCGTAAATACGTTTTTAACTATTTCTTGGTTGTTGTTTGAAGATGCCATGGTTATGAAAGGTCTTAAGGAGCAAAGGTAATGCTAAATTTTATAATCTACTCACTTTCTCAATGCCGTTAATATGCTTTAAATTTCCAATAAGTTTCTTGAGGGTATCGTTATTTTTTACCACCACTTTTATCTTCCCGCTAAAAGTACCTCCATCTGTATTAAAATTAATGGCCCTCATATTCACATTCATTTGGTTAGAGATCACTTTAGTNATATTACTTACCAATCCTAAATTGTCTAAACCATTTAAGGCTATTTCTGCAGAAAATTCTTCCTGAGAAGCGTCTATCCAATTTGCTGC
>JGI26086J50260_1000945_pt1 | contig 17726 bp, 7 predicted proteins | sample SaaInl3SG_22_DNA_FD_50260 | JGI IMG/M metagenome (IMG submission 50260)
GAAGCGTCCTGGGTAACAATGTCATTCTGACGATCTACGTTATCCAGGGTCGCAAAACCAGAGACCATACGTCTCTCTTCATCAACTTTATTGAATGGCATCGAAAGGCGAACGGCATCGCCTTCCGTATTCCAATGGGCTTTAAACATAGTCATACTATCCTAATTATAGCACCTTTTTATAATCTTTACAAAAATGTTACTTATTGTGAAGATCTGCCCTCACCCTGTGCGTTTCTGCCAGAGATCGTGCTTGGGCTATCTGATTGGTTATTACTACGCTCAGCATCTCTTGCCCTGTTGCCCTGCTGGTTAGCAATAGCATCAGTAGCCCTTCTGCCAGTCAGCTCGAATGGACTATCGCCGTCTTGTCGCTGTGGCAAACCTAAAATTTCTCTTGCTTCGTTTGGAACCATGATCTGATTCTTTACGTAACGTTCTAGAATTTGTGACTGTGCAATCTCATCTGTCAGGGTCAGTTCGTTAAACTTGAATTCAATAATGTCAGTTTTTTCACGAACAATTTTATTAATAATTTTTTCAATACTCTTCTGAGCTGGTCTAGCAACCTGTTCCTTAAAAGTACGGTCTTGTGCTAGGGCTGCAGCAATGTTAGAAGAATCTGCACCACCGATTTTTGATAGTGGTACCTGGTGTGCCATCAAAACATTGTCTCTGTTTTGTTTAGAGTACTCGCGGAATGATGCTTCCTGAATACCGTTTTCGATTGGCTCCATCTTAAACTCTACCTTGTTCCCATCAGAGTCGCCAGGTAGCGGGATGTACAAGGTTCTATGTGACTGCCCCTTTAGGTTAGTCTGCAAGAATCTAAACATCTTGTCTTCTGCATCTGCGGAAAGCTTTGCACCCTTAAGGGTTACAACATAACGAGGCACTGCCTTGTTGCTGAAGTAGTCAATGTTGTACTGAGAAGCAAGCTGATCACCGTGAACAGACGTAATGGCAGACATGATATCGGGGATACCATAGAATGTGTTCAAAGGAGAGTATTCTTTAAAGTGAATAATCTCGTTTGGTCGTGGGTCAGTAGTGATTGGGTTTTTATTTGTTGCACCAAAGTTGCGGAAGTAAACAACCTTCTGACCAATAATTTGAACGTAACCGTCCTTAAGTCTACGGACACGCATTGTAGTTGCTGGAATGTGACCGAGATAGCCGATCTCTCCATTTACAGTCCTACCAACTTCAAGGTATCCGTTACCAGTTGCCTGAACATCTGTGTAGAACTTCATCATTGTGTTAGTAAACGAGTCGTCGTCATTAAGATTCTCGACCCAGTCACGAAGCTCGATCTTGGCTCTCTCTAATCTTTTTCGAGCACGTTCTACTGCGTCACCATCTGGGTTGGACTCAAGCCTAAGCATTGTTCTCTTAGAAACCTCAAAATCATAACCTAGGCCAACAATGTTTTCTACCTTAGCGTCAATAGCTGCGTGGTTGGCAAATGAAGTGTCATAGTAGTTAGCAAGCTCGTATAGGTTCCAGGGAGGGGTGATGACATCAAACATGCCGTACCCGTTTCTAAATACGGTGCCTGGATTAATTTCTTTTGACTTTGCACCATCTCGACCAGATGATGTAGCCAAAGCATTGTCTAGATATGCTTCAGATGGCTCTGCGTTCTTTGCAACTCTTGCCGCTCTTCTTTTAAAATTTGCGTCTAGTCCATTAAAAGACTTAATAGAGTCCCAGGACTTTACGAAAGGATCTTGCCTTTTAAAGCCATCGTCTTGCTTTTCAATATCATCGATTCTTGCACCGATAGTCCATTCCTGACTCATTAGCCCTCGTCTCCATACTGCTTTAGAGTTTGCTTTGCTGCGATTACGGCACCAAGATCATTCATGCTAGGAATGAGGCCCTGCTCCATTCTATCTACCTGCTCGCTGTGCTCTTCATCTGAGATCTTTTTAGCATTAGCGTAGAACTCTGCCTTGCCTTCTGGCTGACCGTAATACNTTGCAGCATTCTCTAGTTCTGTGATGCGTGACTGATCTCCTCGCATTGACTCGATAGACAAAGCGTTTCCATTTCCATCAGTAAATGCTTTACCGTTTGGCTTAATCCAAACGTAAGTTCCATAGTTAGAAAAGTTCTCTTTTACGACCTGAACTTTGGTTTTCCCAATTTGACCAGGAAAGCGTGGTTTATTATCATTCATAACCACTATTATACCACATTATACTGCACTTACAGTACTTTGGTGCCAAGATAGTTCGTTGTATGTATTATATTGGTAATCTTGAATCGTTAAGATCTGATCGTCTCCAGCCACGATGCTTGATGTTCCAGCAAAAATGTTATAAATAACTGCCGCATCGACTTCTTGTGTTTGTGCAGCTGCCAAGAATAGCACCTCTTGCCAGGTAAATCCTGCATCTGGAATTACAACAACCTCATTACCAACTAGCTCTTTACCAGCCCAGTACCCCCAGTCAAAGTCCTGACCTCCAGAATTACGTACTGAGAACCACTGCCTAAAACCAAAACGCTCTTCATCATCAGCGATTGTTGTTTCATAGATTGACACATTGTTGAATAGGATAGGGCTCATAAACCTAAGTGCACCGACAGTACTTTCAAAAGATAGTCTATCTGGGAATGACAAGCTTAGGTACGACCAAGTTCTGGGGTACACGACCCCTCGCTTGGTTGGCTTACCGTTTACGAAGAAGAAGAGGTTTCCCTGCAATCTCTTTGTATCTTCATTAAATGCATAGATTTGTCCACGAGTCCTATCAACGCTGTCTGAAATCAGGTAGAAGCTTGTTGTCTGAAAAGCAGACTTTAGCTCAAAGAGCTTGACTGGAACCTCTGGCATCAAGTCTTCGTCATACCTAATCGACATTTGAATTGTGCTTAGCTTATAAAAGGTTGAGGCGTTCTTGTTAATTGGAATACTAATGCCTTTAGTGGGGGATGACTCATAGTCCCCAGCTATTTTAAAACCAGAATTATCTGTCATATATAGATATGGCGTGTTGCCCTTATAGATAGAAAACGCTGGGGCTGTCTGATATTCAAAGTAGTTTCCCTTTTTGGTGAACGGTACAAGATCTGTTCCAAACTTAGAACCAACCTTGTTAGAGAATGCACCAAACACTTGAGACGATAGCTGAAGAGACTTTAGTCTAAATGGATTAGAGCTAACTCCGTCAACAACAATGTCTAGATGGACATTGATGGATAGCTGGTCAAAGGCGACGCCTGATGGTGGATAGATAACAGTTCCCTCCAGCACTTCGTACCTTGAGTTGACCCATTCAGAACCTGGCTTGACCAAATTATTCTTGTGCAACTTAACATTAGAAAGACTTCCTGGCAAGGCATTTGCCCCTGAGCTAATTGCCTGGAAAGATACATGGGCCTTTATCGAAGCTCCATTAGTATTAAAGTAATCTCCATCAAACGAGTTTGCCCTTAGGAAGTCGAAGTTGAACTGTAGGAAGTCTAGCTTTTTCCTTGGCTCTCCATAGGCGTCTGGAACATTCTTAGCAAAATAAGAAAGCGGCACGTAGTTTTCCCAATAAGAGTTTGTAGAAATATCTAGCACAAAGTTGTCCAGCTCCATCTTTGGCAAAAGTGTGTATGTAGCAGTATGTTCTTCTGTTGCTATTGTTACAAAGTCATAAGGATCACCGCCGTCAAGAATTAGTGACCAGTAGTTTGGATCGTTGCCAAAATACTCGTCACCAGCGTCATATCTTCCACCAGTGAATAGGTCGAATACGTTTTCGTAATCTATGGGTACGCCTCTTTCGCTAAAGAAGTGCCTAATCTTTACCAAGTTCCTAGCGTTGCAGAAACTTACCCTTCTAATTTTTCCGTTAAAGGTATTAGACAGATCTGAAGATCCACCAACAAATAGAGAAATTTTTCTCTTTGCACCAAAGAATGAAGCCACCTTGCTACCATAATACTTAACAAATCTCTCTATGTCTAAACCAACCAAGAACCTGTCTCCAACCTTCTGACCCAAGGCGGTATATAAAACTTCTTCTGAGAATGTTCCGTCAGCCTGTTTCAAAGAAAGAACGTAGGTAATGATATTGTCTTCTAGATAAACAGAAATTTTATTTGATGTAATTGTGCTGGTCAACTCAAACAGAGTTTCTCTTGTCATAGAGTCATAGCTTGTTTCAAATATTCCATAAAAAGCTTTTGTATCTTCTTGTAAAAAGTTTATGTTTTCGTAATACATGTACCCTTCGACATTTGACCAGTCGCTGTTTGGCCTAAGAGAGATGTATGGATCTGTAAGGCTTTGCTGTGCATCTTTTAGCTCAGAGAGCCATTCATCTTCTGACTTTGCACTAAAGTTAAGAAGTGGCAGTGGGTGAGATGGGGCTACGAGATTTTCTCTATCAATAGTTAGATTCTCTACGATTCCACTCTCCCATCCAGCAGAGGATGGAAAGTAATAGTTTTTAGCATATTTTGAAACAGAAAAGTCTGCCAAAACAGAATTTGCAGAATTGAGCCCCTTTACGTTGCTAGGATATTCAACTCCTTGGCCGTAGACCCACCTTCTCTTAGCTACAATGGCTGGAACCTCGTATGGGAAAATTGCTACACAATCTAGCAGTATTGATGGTACATCGTCATATGCATAAAACCCTAACCAATCTTGCTCTACTGGGCCATCAATTCTTGCTGGCAAAGAAATTGATGATGCATTAATTTGTTTATCTATAATCAATTCCCCATTAAGAATTACTGCCATGCGTTTTGGAGAATAAATAAAGTCAACAAGCATTGGCCTGTTCCAAGTGCCGACATAGTGAGCAGCTGTCTGATCGTCAACTTTTATCTTAAGATATGGCCCCTCAACATATAGGCCATCAGTTGATGAGGTGGGGCCGAATATTCTTCTTGGCTCAACAGCGTTATTTTCCACATTAATCCAGAACTCTGCGGTGAGGGAGTTATATCTTCCAGACTCATTTAAGAATCCATTTCCAGGAATAGCCAGAGATGGACAGTTATCTATTGGGGTAAGCCTTGTACTATTAGAAGATCCAAAAACAATTGGTACCCCGTTGTTCCTGGCATACATGTAGTTGTTGTCTATAACATACCATGCTGGAGTAGATTCAAATCCATAAGAGAATGCCTCAATTGCTTGATCGGCTGGTAGATTCAGTCCATTTGGCATGTCGTCTGCAGTAATTCCAAATGAGCTTAGCTGGAACTCTTCTGCCCACTGTCCAGCAGTAAGTCCAGTTAAGGTAAACTCATCTGCCTCTGCGGTAAAGTTATATTCAATTTCAATAACAAGCTTTAAGTCTTCAAAATTTTCAGGCACTGTAAAGGTTTCAGAAATAAAAGACCAAGCCAAGCTAGATCCAACAGCTGCTGGCTTTAGTATTGGGTCTACTGTCAGCCCAGTACCCAGATCGGTATAGAAATATCCAATTCTAAAGTTCAGTATTTTGGCATAAGTATAAGAGTATAGCCCAAAAGAAAAATTCTTAATCTTATCTGTAAAATCTGATGGCTGTAAAGTAAATGGACTAACCATACTAATGAATCCACTGTTTGCTGGATCTGCAATAATACCGTTTACTGGCACACCCGACATTGGTGCAGTAGGTGGAGGAATTTCGAATACGTTTGAATCAGTAGCGTCAACAACACTCCCTACCCCTAGATTTAGCCAAGTAGAAAGGTCTTGCGATGCGGAAGGAAACAGGGAGATATAGTCTAGCGGCTCATCCAGTGCCCAAAGAGCTAGGGGATGCTCTGCAAAAACCTTAGTTGCGTATGCATTTAATGGAGTGGCCATATAACCCATTTTATCATAATTAAGACTATCTTTCTTAGTCTCTTAGGCCTGAGCTTCACCCCATGACAGCTTAGCTGATGTTCTAGTTTCATTACCAGTCAATCGAGAAACTGCCACAGTTAGAATATCTGGACCATCTGGGAAGATGTTATCTCCACCAAGAATTGAGTTTGATAGCTCGAACAGACTGTCAATGTCTACCGTGGTAGCGGCCTTGTCTCCATTTGTTCCACCCTCTGCCTGGAAGTTATACACCTGAATTCCACCAGAGATGGTGTCCTGAGGAGTGTGTTCCACAAGCTCAACGAGTGATGGAGCTGGCTGACCAGTAAAGCCAAGGTTGTTTAGTCGTCCATTAAGGATTAGCTTAACTTCTACTAGCTCTGTAGTTGATACACCGATCTCGCGCATACGTACCTGCATTCGGTTGATGATATCCCTATCTCCAAGTTTACCAGTTAGACCAGAGTCCGCAGATGGAGAGAGTCTAATTGAGAGTAGTGGCTGATAGTTAGGGCCAGTTGTGTTATTTAGTGAACCATCTGGGTAAAGGAAGAAGGTGTACTGAATGTTACCAGTTGTGTTAAACTTGATAACTTCTGCAATAACAACATCAAGGTCGGGACCATCTGATACGAACTGAGCCCCAGTATCTGGATAGGTCTGGCTACCCCAAATAATCTTAACAGCACCGCTACCACCGTTACCATTTTCAACACGGTTGCTATCGGTACCACCACCGCCACCACCGTACTGTCCACCATTACCCTGTGGGCTCGCACCTCTTGTACCGTCCTGACCACCAGAACCTCCGCCACCACCGTTGGAGTCTGCGGTAGATTCTGCAGATCCAAGACCGCTGTCGCCCTGACCGTCGATACCGACACCACCACCACCACCAGATGCGTCGTCGGAGTCACCAGATCCAGCACCACCACCACCGCCGCCAGAGCCGTTGCCACCATTCTGATCTGGATTTCCACCAGCACCACCGTTGCCAGTGTAACCACCAGCACCACCTCCACCACCAGAGTCATCGCCGTCACCGTTACCACCGCGACCACCGTTACCTCCACCGTCACCTACGTAGCCACCACCCGTTCCGCCAATGTTCTCCTGGCCTCTCTGACCACCCAAACCAGCAACAGTTCCAGCACTAATAAAGTAACTGTCTCCACCGTCTGTAGAGTTGTATCCACCGTCACTGTCAGTGTCTCTAACACCACCAGCTCCAACCACAACGGTATAATCTTCACCTGGTACGACTGGAATGGCGTACTTCCAACCTAGGCCTCCACCAGCACCACCACCAGACTGACCTCCAGTACCTCGGTTACCACCACCACCGCCACCAACTGCTACAACCGAAACTTCGTTCACTCCAGTTGGAGCTGTCCAGGTATAGGTGCCAGGGCTGGTAAATTCTTCTGACTCAAAGATCTCATAAGTAAATGTATCGGCATCAACAACCGTAATCACAGAAGCGGCTCCAGTAACTCTGGATGATCCATAGACACCGACGTAATCGCCAGTAGTAAACCCATGGTCCTTTGCAGTAACAGTGACTGTAGAACCATCCTGCCTTGTCCTAATACCACCGTCAAAGTCGTCGAAGAATTTGATTGGTGCAGTTTCTGGAATTAGGTGAATAAGGTCAGGGTTGTTTACTAGAACCTTATACTTGGTATTGTTGGTCAGGTATGGGAGTGTGTTTTCTCCAACGACCTCTGTTTCTGGGTTCTGAGCGTTTGTTCCTGGGAAACCGTCCGCTGCAAGAGATTGGAACTGAACCACGTCTCCAGTTCTAAAACCGTGAGATAGCGATGTGATAAGGCTTGTATTAAGATTAATACCATCAGCAGCGAACGACTTGGTTGTAGTGCCAGTTACGTTAAGAGTCTGGCTACCAGCGGTAAACAGATAACCACGGTCGTCGTCAAATCGACCATCCATAATAACCGAAGTGCCCCAGTGGAATAGCGATGGGATATACGTTGGGTTATCGAATGTGGTTACTTCGTAACGAGCTGGCAAGTTACCAGAACGGAAGTAGGACTCGAATAGGATGTTGTTGTGCTTAAATTCGTGAACATATCTAACCTGTCCATCCTTAGACTTAAATCCAAATCGAATCTTACCAGCACCGTACCAGGAATAGTCCATGTAGCACATTTGAATTCTTGAAAGGTCTAGGTCGTATCCGCTCTCCCCATTGCCATCGCACTTGTCGATATTCCATTCGCTTTGTGGAACCTTTGTGTCTACTGTCTTGGTTACGATAATACCCGATTTAGCGGGAACGAATGAGTGAACATTTGTTGTTCCCGTAGTAGAAATATTTACAGTAGTTTCGGCATCTGGTGTGGCAAACAGCCTAAAGTTGTTCGCATCAATTACATCTGCGTAATATGTGTTTCCGTTGATTAGACCGCCAACTGGATCGCCATCAATAGAGTTGTAAAGCAGTGGCAATCTTTGCTCTAGGCCATGTCGAAGAACTGTGAATATGTCTGTTGCTGTGTCAACCTGAGTCTGCGGATCGAATGTAATTTCAAGCCCTGTCGCACCACGGTACTCTGGTCTTACAGACATTGTAGTGTCGTCTTGGATATCAATTACTCTATAGGACTGACCACGCAGAACGACATTGTCTCCAGCCTCAAACTGTGCAGTGAACTGTGTTTTATCTCCAAAGATTAACTCACTACCGCGTAGTGCAGACACGGTTCCAGCTGTTTGTTGTGTTGAGCTTCTACGTACACAGTAAAGGTCTTGGCCGTCNAACTCAAAGAACATNCCGTTCTGGAAATCGAACATGCCAGAGCGGAGTGCTCCATTGACCCAGGAGGTAACGTGGAACTGTGGGAAGCCATAAGCCCTGGACTCAGTACCTTCTGGAACTGCAGAGGTTGTTACAACAGTAAACTTAGTTAGATCAACTGGGTCAACAGTTACCTGGAAGTCTCCATTGTAGACCGTGCTCTGNTCTCCAGTAGAGTCTTGAGCTTCTGCAACCTTAATAAATAGACCTGAAATCAAACCGTGTGGCCTTCTTGTAATACATTCTACGGTTGTATTACTTAGCCTTCTCATGCTCATGATGTCGATTGATGGCTTAAAGTTGATAGCAAATGAAGTCTGGATACCCTTACCAGACTGGTAACGGAAGTACTTACGAGTCTGTCTAATAATCTGTCCCCATGAGTTTCCAGCACCAGTAGACATTTCGACACCGCCATCAAATGGTCGGTGTAGTGAGTATCCAGAGGGACGTACATATACGAATGTTGGGTAAGCATACTGAACCTGTGCATATGCAGACGAGTATGGCCTATCTACCGTAATCTGAATATCTGAACCAATAGCAGTAATTCTACGCACAATTGGACCTCTAGGCTCAACAGCACTTAGAGTAAAGTTTGTGCCGCTACCAGTACTTGTAAGAGCAATGAATCCAACTCCAGATTGAGCCGAAGCGTATGATGGATATAGCTGGAAGTTATTTGAATCAATGACTCCAACATAGTAGTAGTATGTGTTGATTAATGGCGTTGGGGCAACCCCACCATTTGTTTCAAACCTTACGAAGTCTCCAGTGCTGTATGTGTGTGCCACGTTGATACGGTTATTGGCTGTATCGACATCGGCGTCTGTAAAACTAAATACAGCACCTGCGTCATCTGGATAAAGAGTAAAGGGGTCTCCCACCTTTAAAATCTTGGAGAAAGAAGTACCAGTACCGTTAACAAGAATTGAGCCAGCTGTTACAGAAACACTTCCATTACCGACCACTGTACCGTTAAGCTGATCTGAGGTAAACGAATGAGTAATTCCAGCACCAAAGTCTGTTACTGATTCTGTAACACCGCCAAGTGCGTTTTCTGCAGAAGTTGCAAGCCTAAAGTAGTCCTGATTAAATGCTACTACGTAGTAGTCTGTGTCGTCGGTAAGACCGCCAACGGCTGCTCCACCAACTCCAGCATCATAGTGCAGCTTGGTTCCAGTTACAAAGCCGTGTGCTGGAACGTAGAAGGCATTTATCTCAATAGCTACTGTAGATCTTGGGTTAAAGGTTTTTACTAGATCTGCTACCTGACCTCTTGCCTCTACCACGAAAGTGTCAGGGGATGGGATTGACTTAATGGAGTAGATTCCATCTGGTGTCTGACTTAGAGATGTTAGTGTGTGCCTACCCACTCCAAGTGGGGTATCGGAAATGTCTATCGCAATGCCGTCTTCAGCATCGTCTGCACTAGCAGCAAGCTTAAGGTTGTCACCATCAATAAAGATTACGTAGTATGTTTGTGCTGAAGTCAAGCCAGTAATTTCGGTCTGACCCTTAGAGCTATACTCTACAAGCTCACCCTGAAGGAATCCGTGAGATGGCAGTGTAATAATGTCATCTACATAGTTTAGTGCTTGAATAACTAACGAGTGTGTTCCTGTTCCAGTTGTTGTAATGTTGACAATATCTTGGTTGTCTGGATCATCTGTTAGCCTAATAGTACTATCGTCTACCTTTTGCACATAGTAAATGGCATCTTGTACAAGCCCACCAACACTGGAACCACCGTTATTATTGTACTTAATCTTTTGACCAGAAACAAGTCCGTGGTTAAGGATATAAAGCGTATTCTCTGTAGTGTTAACAGTTAGGAAGATAAAGCTGTGGTCTGAACCAATACCAGCTGCGGTAAAGTCAATTGGTAGAGGTGAGTCTAGAGCGTTCTTTAGCCTAATATTATTAATATCAATAATTTCAGCTACGTAGTATGTAGCACCATTTACTAGTGGCTCAATTGGAGCACCTCCACCAGTGTCGTACTGAATTGGCTGATCTTCTAGGAATCCGTGGTTAGGAATATTGAGAGAGTTAAGATCTAGGTTAACAACAATTCTTCTAACAGCATCTGTAGAAGATCGTCCCATTGGAACTGTAAAGTTAACAGCTGGAGAATACGTTAGGCCATAAGTAAAGTCATCTACACGGTTTACATAGTAAACTGCACTTGTAGAAATGTCAGAGCTTGGGTTTGCTAAGTCGAATGCGATTGCCTGTCCAGCATCGAAGTTGTGTGGAGTAGTGGTGTAAATAACATCGTCGTCAATATCGTAGTTAATTGGGATCAGTGAGTGAAGAGATGTCCCCTGTGGCTCAATGTCGATCCTATTTGTTCCGTCTGATGCATCCTGTGCTGTTGGGTATAGCTCGTTACCAGAAGTAAATGACTGAATAAGCTCTACGGTTACTTCACCGTCTCCAGTGTTGTATCCTGCAATATTTGTAATTGGATCCCCGCCAAAAGTTCCAAGGTCTTCAAATGTTCCATTAGAGGTTGCAACATTTGTTGCTTGTGGATCGATATATGAACCACCACCACCACCAGAGTAATTTGCCGCACCAGTTCTTGCACCAGCACCACCAGAGTAACCACCACCACCACCTGACTGACCAAATAGTGTCTGATCGGAAACACCACCACCACCGAAACCACCAGATGGTCCGATTGTTGAAGCGTCGTGGCTTAGGCCATTAATAAATCCTCCACCACCAGGTGCGGCGTAAACAGTTGGTCTCCAAGTTGAACCAGTTTGGTAGTTAGAGTCTGAACCTGTGCTGAAGAAACCACCACCACCAGAGGCGACACCACCAGCAGAAGGGCCACCAAGACCTTCTTCACCACCAGCTGCCTCAAAAGCACCTACACCACCTCGGGTAGTAAGCTGACCATCTTTACCCTCTCGATAGTTTCCAGTAACATCTGTATTGGCAGAACCACCACCAGCAACAAACAGTGGTTGGTTACCAGCTTTACGAACAATAAAGGTACCACCACCAGAACCACCGATTACACCGTTTGTTGGTTGCTCACCTCGTTGACCGATTGCAATTGTAATAAGCTCACCCTTGGTTAGCTCTACACGTCCCCTGACAATTGCACCCCTACCAACTTGACCAACACCGCTATCGTGTGCGGAAGCACCCTTAGCCTCAAATTCGTAAACACCAGAGATTGGAACGGTCCAGTCCTGATAACCCTGGAAATCACCTTCATTGATATATGCAGATGCCCAAGAAGCTCCAGAATAAGCCTGTTGTAGTGTCGCGGAGTCTGGACCAACTCTACCAGTTTGACCTCCACTAGTAAATGTATGAGTGTCTTCGGTCATGTTATAGAGCTGCTCGGCACCAGTAAAATCTGCAGATATATTTTTAAGGAAGTATGTATCCCCTACTGTCAAGCCAGTGAGGGGGGTTCCGTTTGTGTAATATTTTACAGCCTGGTTTGAAGCTGTAGTTAGGCCAACATTTAGTTGGCTGTTGTATAGATAGGGGAAGTTTAGCGTTACGGCTCCAGCGGTTGCGTCAGTTATATCTTGGACTACTCCGTTAATATCCTTAAACCTTAAGGTTCTAGAAGTTGTTGTTTCTGCAAATACAAGCTCTCCCAATCCAACTACGGAACCAATACCATCTGCATAGATATAACTATTTCCACTAATCAAGGCTGACGGGATATCTTTATCTCTAAAGTAGACGTAGTTTTCGTCGGGGTTAACATTTACTTTTCTTAGGTAGTGAGATCCTGTATCGCCAGCACCAGTAATATCAATTGCCATTAACTTACGCTCCTTGGGGTACTAATTGGGTATCTGATGACTACGATACCTGATCCACCGTTTCCACCACGACCCTGATGCATACCGCCACCACCACCGCCACCAGTGTTTTCTCCACCGTTTGCTCCGTTGCGGTGATATCCATTCTCAAAGTGTGGATGCTCCCCCATGTTAATTCCGCCATAGCCCTCGTAACCAAGTCTGTATGGCTCGTATTCCTGTCTCCATCTGCTTCCTGGAGCACCTCCTCCTAGCCCACCGTCACCTGCCTTATTGCTGTTGTTGTGAGCAGCCCCACCCCCTCCACCACCGAAGTAGTAAGAGATGCCAAGAATGTCTGACTGGACACCAGGGCCACCATTACCAGCTCTAGTGCTTGCGACAAAGTTTACCTCGGAGTTTCCTCCAGCACCTCCACCGCCACCAGCTTGATACTCACCACTGGCATATTTTCCGTATCCACCATCAGTGCCCTGTCCAGGAGTACCCTTGCCACCAGGTCTACCTAATGTAACGCTTCGGTATGCAGCAGAGCCACCTCCACCAGATCCTCCGTCACCAGCCTGGGTACCTCTTGTGTAGCTACTTTCGTTGTTGTTATAATAGTGTCCCGAGCTACCTCCGCCACCACCAAATGCTTCAATACCAGCGAAGCTAGAGTTTCCTCCAGGATCTCCTGCGTTAGGGTTACCGCCATATCCAGATCTTCCTTTTCCACCAGCCCCGATTGCAATCTGATAAGTAGTTTCTGTAACGGTTGTCTGGCCTTGTAGGACACCTCCAGCACCACCACCGCCGCCCATGTCAGAGCCTCCTCCACCTCCACCAGCAACAATCAAGTACTCTACCTGGTCGCTGATTGTTCCAAGACTGATAACCTCAAACTGGGCAGCCTCCGCCTCGTGGCGGAATGTGTGAGTTCTGTATAGAGTCATATTGCTGCCATCTGATACGACGATGTCGTTCTCTTCTCCACCAGTAGCAATAAGCCTATTATCATAGCCGAAAAATTCTGGTGGTGAAAGTCGGTATCTTACGATAACAACACCATCTCCACCAGCTCCAGAACCACGGTATCTCCAGTTCGTAGCATTATTTTCCCAATAAGTTCCAGCACCTCCACCGCCACCAGTGTTAGGGATACCATCAAGTGAGCCTCTGTTTCCTAGAGTTCTTGGGTCTTGCTGTCCCCCACCGTCTTGATTAGTAAAATAACTGTTCCAGTCTAGATATGTAGTTCTTCCAAATCCTCTACCACCACCGTGCCATCCGTCTCCAGAGCGTTCTGTGGAGTTTGCTCCACCTCCACCGCCACCAGCGTACCAATTTGGCTGCCCCTCAATAGTAGAGTAGTATCCTAGGCCACCATCGCCAGATCGAATTGGGTATGTCTGATAGTTACCATCAATACCCCAAGTTCCAGCACCGCCACCACCAGCTCCAGTCCATCGCTGCCATCTCTTACCACCACGGTTACCGAATCCAGAGGCACCAATGGTTGGACCATTTGCATCACCAGTAGTAATTAGAGGCTGGTTTTGGTTGTTACCCTGGGTGTTGTTATATTCTGCACCACCACCACCTGATCCACCAACAGTTGGATTACGAGAACCACCAGAACCTCGACCTCCGCCGCCTCCACCGCCGCGAGCGCGGAAGGTGCCAAAGTAAGAGTCTCCACCATTGTTACCGTTGTTGTCTTGACGATACGGAATACGTGCACCACCAGCACCTACCGTAACTGGAATATCTCCAGTTGAAGTAATTTGATAAGAGGTACAGTGAACTACTCCACCACCTCCACCTCCACCGTTTGCGTTAGTAGTTCCACCGTTACCACCTGATCCACCACCAGCAACTACAAGGAATTCAACTCCGTGTGTTCCTACCTGGCTAACACTAAAGTTTGTTGTACCAGTTGATGTAAATTTGTGAATTCTCCAGTGACCATCTTTATCGACAACGTCTGACACTGTTCCACCAGTAGCAACAGTTGGAACAAACTCGGGAATAGGAGTGATTGGGTATCGAATAATAACAATTCCAGAACCACCAGCACCAGAACCACGGTAACGCCAAGCACCAACGTTATTCTCCCAATAGCTTCCAGCACCACCACCACCACCGAGGTTTGCCTGTGCGTCAAGACTGAAGCTACCGCCAGAGCTACCGTTAGTAGCAGTTGGTGGTGAGGTTGTGTCATATTGGTTATAATCATAAGAAGATGTAGTTCCCCACCCTCTTCCGCCACCATGCATACCATCTCCACCACGTTCTGATGAGTTTCCTCCACCACCGCCACCGCCAGCATAGAACCTTACCCTGCCAGAAATATCGAATGGCTGACCCCAGCCACCCCAGCCACCCATAGCACTACGACCACCACGAGATCCCATTCCACCAGTAGTTGGAGTAATCCTTGCCATGAAGTTTGCCCCTCCACCTCCACCGCCAGTCCAGTCTACTGCCATTGTTCCGCCGTCGTTACCAAAAGCCCTGGCACCATCGATTGGTCTCTGTGTGCTTAAGCCCGTGTTGTAACGCATGTCGTTATAATAAGTATTATCCCTACCTACACCACCACCAGATCCTCCTGGTCTGCTGTTGTATCCACCAGAGCCACGGCTTCCGCCGCCGCCTCCGCCGTTAGCAATAAAGTCTCCAAAAGCTGAGAAGCCGCCATCATTTCCAGCCGCTCTTTGACGATAGGTTCTTCTTGCTCCCCCAACTCCAACCGTTACATCAATTGCCCCAATCTGATCGATTGTGTGGTTCTTTTTGTAAAGAATTCCACCTCCACCGCCACCGCCGTTACTGTTAGTAGTGTTGTGGTTTCCACCACCACCACCTGCAGCAACAACCATAAATTCAACCTCTGGGTCTGAACCAAGATTTTCTACGGTAAACTGAGAAGTTCCAGTTGAGGTAAATGTGTGTGTCCTATAAGTTCTTCCATCATAGAAGATGTCTTCTACTGTATTTCCTCCAGTAGCAGTAATTGGAACAAATGGGTTGTCGCTTAGCCTAAAGTTGCTTACATCATAAGCCGCTTCAATAAAATAATATGATTGTTGGAAATCTGCAACAAACTCTCCAGTTGGACCTGGCGGAATGTATTCAACCATGTCTCCAACAATGAATCCAGCATCCTTTACGTGAAGAACATCTTTGTCTGGAGAAATACCAATTTTCGAAAATGACTGAGAGCCAGAAGCTGTAGAGCCATTTGTTGTAATGGCTGTGTCTCCAGGGTACTCTGCAATGCTCATGTCATAAAGACCAGCACTGACTCCAGGAACAAACGATGTAACGAAGTATGTTGTGTTATTGGTTAGGCCAGTAGGAGGAGTCCCGTCTGTTGTATAAAGAAGCATTGCTCCTTCGTAGTAGTCTAGGTCACCTTCTGAGGTGAACAAGCTAATGTTTGTCCCGCTCCAACCCAATACGGTAGAGTCATTGTTTGGTGGAGTTTCTGGCTCTCCATCATACCCCTGGTTTCCACCGTCAAAGATAAAGCTGTCTTCAATAAGAACATCTAGAGAGATCTGCAAATCTGGGTCTGCGTTGTTTCCTGGAAAAGTAACTGCCTGATTTGCAAGTTTAAAAATACCAGTAATGTTTGCAATCAGTGGCAATGGCGTTCCGCCAGGAATTGATGAAACCTGGAATGTTGCAGTTAGGTTGGGCACATCCACTAGGTCAACTGACTTGATGAAAACAACGCCTCTTGGGCTTCCCTGAAAATATCCAGAGCCAGCATTAATGCTGTGGTATAGAGGATCGCCCTCTTTAATATTTGTCCATTCTGCACCTGCTTCTGATGGGAATGTTACTGTAAATGTTCTATCTGTAGCATTACTTGAGGAAATGGTTGCTTCATATAGAGATGACGTGGCACTGTTACTTAAATCAATAGCTGTTTTTAGCTGAGTGTTCGATCCGTCGAATGTCTGAGCGGTAGCACTGTTTGTTGGGTCGAACGAAACCGATGCATCGTTGTTGGAATCAAACTCTTGAGAAATTGTAGAGTTAAGGTTGAGGAAGTAGAAGGGGGTGTTAAGGCCGAAGCCATGTTTGTTTTTTGTCTTAACAGTAAGGGTAGAGATTGGTCCAGCTGCATCCGTAATAATACCCTCTGCATCATCGATGCTAATCTGAGATCCCTGAAAAAACTCACCTGTGATAATTGAAGTATAGAGGTCAAAAATAGAGATTGTTTCTGGCTGGTTGGCTCTAGACAAGTATGTAAATGTAGTTAGCGAAGGAGTTGCGTTAATGATATATGATCCGTCAGCGGTGACAGACTTAGTGCCGTCAACACGGATTGGAATACCAACAGCTAGGTCGTGCGGGAATGCAGTTGTTACTGTAATTTCTCTAGTTCCTGCACCAGTAGTAATACCAGTAATATCTGGAATTGTGGTGTCTCCAGACTTGGAGAAGAAGGCTGGTGTATTGTTAATGATCTCAACAGTTTCCCACTTGGTGGGCTGGAGACCGTACTCAAAGTCGGTGTCAATAAGGTTAGAAGGATTCGATACACGAATCTTAGACACTGGGTCAATGAATGTGGGCTCAAACGTTACCTGCTGGCTACCGTCAGTGCCTCCCTGATTAACAAACTCAAACGACATTATATTCTACCCCACTAATTGTAAATGTTAGATGGTTGCTTGCTTGTGTCAAATAGACGCTGGCACCAGCTGGAACAACAATCGAAGTCTCGTAAGAAAATGTGTTGTCTCCAGTTAAAACAACACTTGATAAAATTGTATTATTTACGCCAGGAGTATTTCCAGCCAAAACTAGGTTTGTCGAAAAGCTTTCATTTGCCGTACTGGTATTGCAAACATTGATCGATTTGATAATTGCATAGCTGCCACTAGTTGATGGAGCGGTATAGGCATTGCCCATTTGGAGATTGCCAATATAGAGAAGCTTGGGAACAATTTCTGCCATTTTTACCTACGCATACATCCAAAACAGTGCTCCAACATCCGCGCCTCCGACGTTCAGATCTTGTGGTGAAGCATTTACCCACTGGGTACCATCATAGTATAGCAGATCTTCCGCATTGGGGGCAGGAGCTTGAACATCAGTCAAGTTATCCAAAGAAATTGGTGCAGAAAATTGCCAAGCTCCAATTGACTCGACCCACACAAAATTTTGATAGGTGTCTCCGTCTGCGGGATTCAGGGGGAAATTTAAAGCCATACTAATAAGTACCTTTCAGCTTATACTATTATAACAAACTATTTACAAGTTTTGTTAACCTTTACTCCTGAGAGTTTGCTGAATAC
>JGI26086J50260_1000961_pt1 | contig 17483 bp, 13 predicted proteins | sample SaaInl3SG_22_DNA_FD_50260 | JGI IMG/M metagenome (IMG submission 50260)
AAGATGAAGAAGACTGGAACCTTGATTGGGACGCTGAAATTGATTGGGAAGATCCTGACTATTACCCAATACTGATGTCAGAGATGGTGATGCCAGAAAACCAGAGATTTAACGGGGTGAGGGAGATAGATGTAAGGAAACTTACGTTCGACTANTATTGGATTGATTTCAAAGCAGCGGCTCAAAAAGGTAGACCAGTGGTTAAGGCAATATCAAACACTGAATACGAAGACAGAGAGGAGCACAGGTTGAAAATGAAAGATGTAGGGTTTGATTTTCCCGTAGATCAATACGATGAGGAAACCCAACAAGGAAGAGACCTGGATTTAGGATGGAGAAATAGTAAAGGACAAAATAACGCAATTCGTTCTCATTCTGATCGTTCAAGATTCATAATACATGAAAAAATAAACGTATATCCAGATACTTTGGTTTGGGTAAGTGATTTTTCGTATTCATATAATGAGCCATACTCAAGGCAATATTTTTCAAGTGTTGCTTATGATGATTATCCAGTAGTAGGAATTACATGGAACCAAGCAAAAGCTTTTTGTGTATGGAGAACCAGCTTGCTGAATGGACATTTAGCAAGAATTGGCGATCCTACTATTGATAACTTCAGATTGCCATCAGAAGCCGAGTGGGAGTACGCGGCCAGAGGTGGTCTTGATCAAAGTCCATACCCTTGGGGCGGACCATACATTCGAAACTCAAAAGGTTGTTTCTTAGGAAATTTCAAGCCAATGAGAGGAAGATACATGGAAGATGGTGGAACTTACACAGTGAAAGCCACATCTTACCACCCAAATGATTACGGATTGTATTGCATGGCTGGAAACGTTGCGGAATGGACAAATACCGCCTACGATGAGTCAATGTATGAGTTCTCTCATGATTTGAATCCGGAATATGAATACAACGCATTGGACCACGATCCAATTTCTATGAAAAGAAAAGTAATCAGAGGAGGTTCTTGGAAAGATATTGGATATTATCTTCAAACAGGTTCTAGAACTTATGAATACCAAGATACAGCAAAAAGTTACATCGGATTTAGATGTGTATCTAGTTTCTTAGGAAGAGGCGGAAATGAAAAAGGAGGAGACGTAAACTAATAGTATCAAACAATTTATCGAAGATTTTACCCCATTTGAATCAGACGTTCAAATAATAACATATTTATTAATAAACTAAAAAAGAAAAAAAGTCTATGAAACCAGGAACTAAAGCATGGAAAAATTTTATGTCTAAACTGTACGGAATCGGTGCAGCAGTTGTAATTGTTGGGGCCTTATTTAAAATTCAACACTGGCCAGGAGCAGGATTGATGCTTACAATAGGTCTTGGAACAGAGGCAATTATATTCATATTCTCAGCGTTTGAACCAATTCATGAAGAATACGATTGGACATTGGTTTACCCAGAACTAGCTTTGGGTCATGATTCTGACGATGATGAAATCACATCTTTGACAAGCAGAGGGACAGTAACTCAGCAATTAGATGGAATGCTAGAGGAAGCAAAAATTGATGGAGCTCTTATCGAGAGTCTTGGAAATGGAATGAGAAACTTGTCCGAAACTGCAAACAAAATAAGTAACATGTCTGATGCTACTTCTGTTTCTGCAGATTATACTAATAGTTTGAAAAATGCTGCTTCTAAAGTAGACGGATTAGCTGACTCGTATACAAAAGCAAGTGAATCCCTAATGGGATTAACAGATGCCACAGGAGCAGGACAATCTTTTGGAGAAGAAATGCAAAAAGTTGCAGGAAATCTTACAGCACTTAATAAAGTTTACGAGATGCAATTAGAAGGAGCAACTGAGTCGTTAGAAAACACTAAGAAAATTCAATCTGGAATTGGTGAAATGATGGGTACTCTTGCAGATTCTGTTGAAGATACTAAGAATTACAAAACGAATATTACAGAGTTGAGTAAAAACTTACAAGCTCTAAATAAGGTATATGGAAATATGCTGAATGCCATGAATATTAACCCGAATGGGTAATCATTCAATTGTATTAAAACAATTATTAACTTTTTAAAACAAGAAAAAAATGGCAGGTGGAAAAGAAACCCCAAGGCAGAAAATGATTGGAATGATGTATTTGGTACTAACAGCAATGTTGGCACTAAATGTTTCCAAAAGTATTCTTGATGCCTTTATTACAATAGATGAACAGGCGCTTGAGCAAAACACCAATATTGTGCAAGCGATTAATGGCGTTGGAACTAAGATAGCCTACTTGAAAGAGGATCCTCAATCAAAAAAGACTGCAGCAGAGATTGAGCCAGTGTTCAACAAAATAAAAGAATTTTCTAACAGTGCAGATGATTTGTTTTATAACGAATTAAATGAAATGTTTAAAGAAACTGAAGGAAAAGTATGGTTTAAAAAGGACCCAACTTCTCAAGTAACTGAATACACACCTTTGGACGAAATCAAAAAGAAAGATGATTATGATACGCCAACTCGATTTTTTGGAGGAGATACTCCAAAATCTATCAAAAGGGGTAAAGCGCTTAGAGAAAAACTAATCGAATACAGAGATCAACTTATTTTGACAGTTGCTGATTCGGTTAAAGATGATCAAAACAAAGTTCACCTCATCACCAAAGCGAATTTAGGAAGTTTTGAGGCTTTTGCCAAGTTCTTAAAAGACGATGGTCACCCAAACAAGGCCGAGTTAACCAAGGCCGAGTTAACCGAGATATATTCAAGTTTGACCAAGCCCGAAAAAGTGAAGCAACACAAAGAAATGAAAGACTGGAACGTTGCTAGGTTTTACCACCAGCCAATGGTAGGTGTTGTAAGTACCATGACTTCATTGAGAAACGACATTAGATTGGCTCAACAAAAAGCGTCAAAAATGTTGTTGTCTCGAATTGACAAACCCATGATGAACATCAACAAAGTAGAAGCCCAAGTTATTGCCTCTACTCAATATCTAAATGTGGGTGAAAAGCTTGACGTGAAAGTTGGAATTGTTGCATTTGATTCAACAAAGAAGTACCCAATCAAATATAGAATGGGCGATGCAGGAGATTATGCTACTTCAGATTCTGGTGCTTTTGTGATTAGTGCAGGATCGCCAGGAAAAAGAAATTTGGAAGGAAACTTATTGGTAGAGTTGGCAGGAACTCCAACGGAATTGCCATTTGACTTTGAATATACTGTAGGAAAACCTTCGGCATCAATTGCAGCTCCCGAGCTTAACGTGATGTATAGAGGATACGATAATAAGATACAAGCAGTTGCTTCAGGTTATCCACCAGATGCGGTAAAAGTATCTTGTTCGGGTTGTAAGTCTTTTTCTAAAAAAGGAGATTTATACATTGCACAAGTTGGTGGTGGAAAAGAGGCAACGGTTTCTGTAACGGCAGACGGGAAAAAAGTAGGGACACAAAAGTTTCGAATAATGCCAATGCCCAAACCACAACCTTATTTCGCAGGAAGAACTTATGGCGATAATACAATAAAGAGTGGTTTGTTAAAGCAAACTCCACCCTTGACTGCTAAATTAGCTGACTCTCCTTTGGATGTTCGGTTTTCAGTGAAGTCATTTACTTTGGAATTAATTGTAAATGGAAAACTGATTGAAGAAAAAGGAAGAGGTGGATCATTAACACCTAAAATGAAGAATTTGTTGAAAAACGCTAAGAAAGGACAGAAAGTATATTTCAGTAACGTAATGGTTGCTGGCCCAGATGGCAAGTCTAAACCAATTGGAGGGCTTACTTTCAAAGTGTTATAATCACAACATTTAGTATGGAATTGCGTACTAGTTAAATACGGATTAAAAAGAAACGAAATGAAGACGAAAATAATAGCATTAGCAATAGCAGCATCTGCAATGATCGCTGGAGTTGCGTTCGGTCAATTGCAAAGCACAGGAGTTTCTCCTTCAAATGTGTTGGATGGTTTATATGTTCAACAGCATATACCGACTAAGAAAGTGATTTCTTACGTACCTTTGAGAGAAGCGGATGTAATGTGGAGTAAGAGAATTTGGAGAGTAATAGATGTCCAGCAAAAGCTTAATTTTCCTTTGTTTTACCCAAGAGAGCCGCTTACAGATAGAATGGCATTATGGGATATAATTAAGTACGGAATCGAAACCGAAGGAAGTTTAACTCCCTATGAAATAAATGGAGATGGAAAGTTAGATTTTGACGGAGAGTTTTTGTATCCAGTAGTTGCCCCGCAAGGAAATACAAATGATTCAAATTACAAAACGTCAATTGACAATTTGTTATACAATACTTCTCAAGTTCAGAAACTGGACGAGAATGGGGAGCCAATGTTTGACGAGGAAGGTGATGATATCTTTATTACTTCAAAAGATCCAGTAACGGCAGAGAATATCATGCAGTATTTGGTGAAGGAAGATTGGTTCTTTGATAAGCAAAGATCAGTAATGGATGTAAGAATCATAGGGATTTGTCCAATCATTGCTACTTACGATGAGGACGGAGAATTTAAGGCACCAAAACAATTGTTCTGGTTGTACTTTCCAGAGTGCAGATATGTATTTCAAAACTATTTTGTGTACAACAGACAGAACGATGCTCAAAGAATGTCTTTCGATGATTTGTTTTGGAAAAGACAGTTCGCTAGTTACATCTACAAAGAGTCTAACGTATACGACAGGGAAATAAATCACTATGAGAAAAACGGTATAAAAGTTTTACTTGAAGGTGAAAAGATTAAAAACAAAATGTTGATTATTGAACACGATTTGTGGCACTTATAATCTTCAGTTAATACTAATAATTTGGCTGCTTAGAGTTTCTATGCAGCCTTTTTTATGAAAAAGAAGAAGTGATGAAAAAGATATTAATAACGGGTGGAGCAGGTTTTATTGGTTCACATGTTGTGCGCTTGTTTTTGAAAAAATACCCCAACTATGAAGTGGTAAATTTGGACAAATTGACCTATGCAGGAAATTTGGAGAACCTAAAGGACATAGAAAGCAATCCAAATTATACCTTTTCCAAAGGGGATATTGTAGACGAAGTGTTTGTTGCGAATTTATTCAAAGAACATAAGTTTGATGGTGTGGTTCATTTAGCTGCAGAGTCTCACGTAGATAGATCAATTTCTAACCCTACGGAGTTTATTAAAACGAACGTTATGGGTACGATAAACTTGCTGAATGCCGCACGTAATGCGTGGGGGAATGAATTTGAGAACAAAGTTTTTTATCATATTTCTACAGACGAAGTATACGGTTCATTAGGAAAAGAGGGGTTTTTCGTGGAGGAGACGCCTTACGACCCAAGAAGTCCTTACTCTAGTTCTAAGGCGAGTTCAGATCATTTGGTGCGAGCGTATTTTCACACGTATGGGATGCCTGTAAAAATCTCAAACTGTTCGAATAATTATGGGTCGCATCAGTTTCCAGAAAAATTGATACCGCTGATGATTCATAATATCAAACTGAATAAGCCATTGCCAGTCTATGGCGAAGGACTAAACATAAGAGATTGGTTGTGGGTAAATGACCACGCAAGAGCTATTGATGTTATTTTTCATAATGGTAAATTGGGAGAAACTTACAACATCGGTGGAAACAATGAATGGACAAACATTGACTTGGTAAAGCTATTGTGTAGGACAATGGATAAAAAATTGGACAGAGCTGAAGGGGAAAGTGAGAAACTCATCACCTACGTAACAGATAGAGCTGGACACGATATGCGTTACGCGATAGATGCCTCCAAAATAAAAAGGGAATTGGGATGGGAACCTTCTATTACCTTCGAAGTGGGATTAGAACAAACGGTAGAGTGGTATTTGAATAATGAAGAATGGTTAACAAACGTTACTTCAGGTGAATATCAGGGCTATTATGACAAACAATATAAATAATAAAAAAAGGTAATTCTTAAGAATTGCCTTTTTTTATTTTATTCCACATAAAGATGGAATTATTGTCTGTGAGTTGGTCTGGTGTTTTTGCCATTAAAATATAAACTATATCAATGGCAGGAAGGATAAAAAAACCGCCACCTAACGTAAGGGTATAAGTGATAGGAATGCGAGGAGAAGTACCCAAATACATCCTGTGAACTCCAAAGACACCCAGGGTTACAGCTAATGCAACAGCGGTTGCCTTCATTTTTATAAAATCATGGACGGAAAGACTGTCTGAGTCGTTTAAAATGACCAAATGTCCAACCTTGTCAAAAGTATGCTCTTTCATAGTGACAGAAAAACTAGAAATGCCTGTTTGAGGGATTAGAAATAATAAAACACCGATTACCAATAGCTTCATACCAAAAAATTTTTACCTCTAAATTACGAGAAAGTAAGAGAAATAAAAATTGAGANTCGAAAAGGNAAATGTTTTTTTTGATTAATAAAAAAGAAAAATGACTACCTCCAAATAGAAAAATTATTGAACGAATTTGTCTAAAATTTTTTCTGCGTTCGACATGTCAATTCTTAGTTGTTTTTTGAGTTGTTCTAGCCCTTCAAATTTCACTTCAGACCTGAGTCTTTTAAAGAAATTTAATGTGATTTCTTGTCCGTAGATGTCGTCTGAAAAATTTAATAGATGTACCTCTACAGATACATTATCTAGGGAGTTTACCGTGGGGTTGGTGCCGATATTAAGCATTGCCTTATGCCATGTGTTAGCTACTTTCGCNAAAACGGCATAAGCTCCATTCATTGGAATTATTTTTTGAGCATCCTCGATGAATAAATTTGCAGTAGGAAACCCAATGGTATTACCTATTCGTTTGCCTTCAACCACATCGCCAGTAAGGGAAAAAGGATAACCCAAATACTCATTTGCCAAATGAATATTCCCATCTAGTATGGCATTCCTAATTTTGGTTGAGCTTACATTGATGTCATTGATATCTTGTGCAGAAATCTCCTCTACCTCAAAATTATATAACTCGCTTAATTCTTTTAAATACTCAAAGTTTCCCTCGCGATTTCTTCCAAATTGATGGTCATACCCAATGATGAGATTAGATACCTTCAGTTCTTTTACCAAAAAATCACGCACATACTCAATAGCAGAGATTCGTGAAAATTCTTTCGTAAAAGGGTAAATGATCAAATGATCTATTCCTGATTTCTCTAGCCTTTCTATCTTTTCTTCTAAGGTATTGATCAACTTGAGACTCACGTTATCCGGGAATAAAACAAGCCTTGGATGAGGCGAGAAAGTAAGCATAACGGATTCTCCTCCATCGGCATGGGCTTTTTTGTTGAGGGATTCGATTAGTTTTTGATGACCAAAGTGAATTCCGTCAAATGTGCCTACTGTTAAGAATACTTTTTTGGTCGGATTAAATTCGGTAATGTTTCGGTATATTTTCAAGTCCAAAGAGTTTACTTCTTCAAAGGTATTTTTTTTCTTTAAATCTATTGGTTATTGTTTCAAAAAAAGTAATTTTGTACCAAATTTGAATTTTCAATTTAACCTAACTCAAATAATATGTCTGTAAAAGGAAAAATTTCTCAAGTCATTGGACCCGTAGTTGATGTTACTTTTAGTGACCAACAATCGCTACCAAAAATACTTGATGCATTAGAAGTAACAAAAGCAAGCGGGGAAGTTGTTGTGCTTGAATGTCAACAACATACCGGTGAAGATACAGTAAGAACAATCGCAATGGATGCAACCGAAGGTCTGAGAAGAGGACTAGAAGTAACTGCAACAGGAGCTCCTATCAGTATGCCAACTGGAGAGCAAATTAAAGGAAGATTGTTTAATGTTATTGGTGATGCAATTGATGGGTTAGGAGAAACAACTCAAGAAAACAAAAAGCCAATACACGCAAAACCACCAAGATTTGAAGATTTATCAACTTCTACTGAGGTTCTTTTCACGGGAATTAAAGTAATTGATTTGATTGAGCCTTATTCAAAAGGAGGAAAAATTGGACTGTTCGGAGGAGCAGGAGTAGGGAAAACAGTATTGATTCAGGAGTTGATTAACAACATTGCAAAAGGGCACGGAGGATTGTCTGTATTTGCAGGAGTTGGAGAAAGAACAAGAGAAGGAAATGACTTGATGAGAGAGATGTTAGAGTCTGGAATTATCAAATATGGAGAGAAATTCATGGAATCTATGGAAAATGGAGGATGGGATTTGTCTTTAGTTGACAAAGAAGAAATGAAAGAATCAAAAGCGACATTCGTTTTTGGTCAAATGAACGAGCCTCCAGGAGCAAGAGCAAGAGTTGCACTTTCTGGATTGACTCTAGCAGAATATTATAGAGATGGTTCTGGAGATGACAACGAAGGAGGAAAAGATATCCTTTTCTTTATTGATAATATTTTTAGATTTACACAAGCAGGTTCAGAGGTGTCTGCACTTCTAGGACGTATGCCTTCTGCAGTAGGTTACCAACCAACTTTGGCTTCTGAAATGGGAGCTATGCAAGAAAGAATTACTTCTACAAAGAGTGGTTCTATTACATCTGTACAGGCTGTTTACGTACCTGCGGATGATTTAACAGATCCAGCACCGGCAACTACATTTGCTCACTTGGATGCAACAACAGTATTGTCTAGAAAAATTGCTGAGTTAGGAATTTACCCTGCGGTAGATCCATTGGATTCTACTTCTAGAATTTTGACTGCAGAAATCTTAGGGGATGCGCACTATAACTGTGCGCAAAGAGTAAAAGAAATCTTACAACGATACAAAGAGCTTCAAGATATTATTGCAATTCTTGGAATGGACGAATTGTCTGATGAAGATAAATTAGTTGTATCACGAGCAAGAAGAGTGCAAAGGTTCTTGTCTCAACCTTTCCACGTAGCAGAGCAGTTTACAGGACTTAAAGGATGTTTGGTTGATATTGAAGATACAATTAAAGGATTCAACATGATTTTGGATGGAGAAGTAGATCAGTATCCAGAAGCGGCATTTAACTTGAAAGGTTCAATCGAAGAAGCAATTGAGGCAGGAAAGAAAATGACAGCAGGAGCTGAAGCATAATCGATTCAATTACAAAAGAAAACAAGGCTATGTTATTAGATATTATCACACCAGACCAAAAATTGTACTCAGGGGAAGTAACTTCTATCGTGCTACCTGGTATAGATGGTGAATTAGGAGTTTTGAATAATCACGCTCCATTGATTACCGCCCTCAAAGAAGGAACAATCAATATCATCAAAGAAACTGGAGAGAATGAAGCTTTTGAAACAAAAGGTGGAATCGTTGAGGTACTCAATAACAAAGTGATCGTGTTGGCTGAATAAGCGCAAACAGTAAAAAAGTGAATAGCCCGATTAAGAATTCTTTAATCGGGCTTTTTTGTTACAACAATCATTGTTGAAAATATGATTTAAATTCTTTTTTTAGTAACAATTTATGTTCTTCTAATAGTTCAAAATATTTTGATTTCCAGTACATCGTATTTCACGTATGATTTAAACATTCTGATGTATATATTTATAATAGGATTTACTTTAAGCTCCTTATATTATTTAACAAAAAGTATTGGAGCTGCAATTGGTGTTCATTTTATTATTAATTTTCTGTCCTCTCTATCCAGTGAAGGTGACAACACCATAATAACCTACGATAACTTCTTTGAATGTGTTGTGTCAAATGAAATAATAAATTTATTTATTGTGCTGACTTTTTTATATTGGTTAATTCTAAGGTTCCAAATTAAATATAACGCACGAGAATTCTAAATCAATAGTTATATTGGATTATCTCCAAGTCTTGCCATTTCTTGGGCATAGTCATTCGTCAATTCAAAAAGGGCTACTTCCCCATGCTCAGATATTTTCATCTTTATTGTTTTATGATTTTGTTTGTTCCAATGCTTCCGTTTCTTGCGGTTAGTTTTACTAAGTAAATACCTGTTGGAACATCAGTTAAATTTAATCGATAGGACAACGATGCACGATTCATGTTTTTTGATTTTACTAATTTCCCATCAAGTTGAAGTAACTCAATCGAGGTGATGATTTCTGTTGTGCGAATAGTCACATAATCTTCCGCGGGATTAGGAAATAAATTGAATTGGAGCAGCTCTGGTTCCACCAATGAAACGGTTGAATCCAAAAAGCTAAGTGCCAAATCCACTTTGCACCCATCCGGAATACCCCAGCCGTATATATTGTCAGGACTTCCTGCTCTGTTTGAGTTGTATTTTATCGCATCCATGACTTCAAAATTGCTTCTTGCAGGATGGGCTTGCACCACACAAGCTGCTAATCCAGTCATAAGTGGCGTGGCGAGCGAAGTGCCGTTTCCTCTGTACACCGTGTCGTTTAATCCCATGAAATAACACGCTTCTCCTATAGTCGCCACATCTGGTTTTATTCTCCCATCAAATGTAGGTCCTTCCGAAGAAAACCCTGCTCGAGTACTATCAAATTTTATTGCGCCTACACATAAGACGCTATCCACGTCACAGGGAGAGGTTAAGCTTCCAGACCCATTGTTTCCATTGTTTCCGGCAGCAACAGAGATTATCATTCCTTTTCGTTTTGCAATCGAAACCCCCTGCGCTGCAATTGTAGTTTTTCCGTCCATTCCGGGATATCCGTAACTCACCTGAAGTGTGTCGAAATTTCGGTAACCCAAAGAAATATTACAAATATCAGCCCCAATAGAATCGGCTCTTTCTAGGCCCAATACCAAATTGAATTCTTCTATGTTTTTTTCGAATCTACCAATTTCTGTGATGTAAAATGCATAATTTGCTTTGGGCGCAGAACCTACATAAATGCTGTCCAATTCGGCACCAAGGATGGAAGAAACATAAGAGCCATGAGTGTTTTTGTGGTAAACGAATGGATCATTGTCCTCAAAATCCCAAGTGTCAACAATTCTTCCTTCTTGTCTCATTTTTTGGAACGATCGCATGGTGTCCATTCGGGGGAATCCGGCATCCAAAACAGCAATGGTAACTCCTTGGCCCAAATAACCCTTGTCGTGAAGACAAGATGTGGTTTTGGTCATTTCTAATTGTTCAAATGTGGTTCCGTAAGTGTTACTGTCACCCACAGAATTTGTGGAGGTGTAAATAGCTAGATTCGGCTCATCTAGCTTGATTGGATGAAGCTCAATACAAGAAGAAACAAAAGTGAATTGCCTGATTTCTTGAGAAGTAATATCCGAAGAATAATGAACAGCATTGAGCCACTTGGAGATATTTATAATCCGCCCCTTTCTTGTTAAAGCTTCGAGAGATTCGGGTAGGATTGGTAAATCATAAAAATCTTGATATTTTTCTGGATTGACTAATGCCGAATCGTCCTTGTCTTTAAGGAAAACAAGGTATTCCTTTTGTTGTGAAAAACTGAAAGAGGAGAGAAAAACAAAAACAAAAAGAAACTTATTCATAGGAGTAGAAACTTTGAAATACGTAAAATGAAGATACAAAATGCTAGTTACAATATTTGTATATTTGCAAAATTGCAAATTCATGAAAATCATTCCAACTAAAATAAAAGACCTTTTTATTATCGAACCAACAGTTTTTGGTGATGATAGAGGTTATTTTTACGAATCTTTCAATGCCCAAAAGTTCAATGAAGCCCTAGGCAGAGAGGTAAATTTTGTTCAAGACAATCAATCTATGTCTGGAGCAAATATTGTGAGAGGTTTGCATTTTCAAAATCCACCTTATGCTCAAGGAAAGTTGGTGAGAGTGATAGCCGGAGAAGTCATAGATGTGGCTGTGGATATTAGGAAGGATTCGCCCACTTATGGCGAGCATGTTTCGGTGAAATTAACAGGAGAAAACAAAAAAATGTTTTGGATTCCTGAGGGTTTTGCTCACGGTTTTTCTAGTTTGAAAGAAGGAACAATTTTTTCTTACAAATGCACGAACTACTACAACAAAGAATCTGAGGGCAGCATTGCTTGGAACGATAAAGATTTGAATATAAATTGGGAGATTGAAGCTTCTGTTATTTCAGAAAAAGACCAAGTTGCGAATACATTTAATGAATTGGAATCTAAATTTTAAGGTATGAAGTATGGATTAATTGTTTGTGTTCTGATTGTACTACTAACTCAATGTGATGCTGAAAAAAGAAAGGTGCATGAGCTCGATGAAGTTGCGAGTAATCTATTGCCAGATTCTTTGGAAAAGTACCAAGAATTCATCAATCAAAACTACCAGATTTTTGCTATTCCTCTGCCTAGGCACCTCACATTTTGTGGTGAAATAGTGCCCTTGGACAATTTGTTTGTGCGAGAGAACCTGGATAAGGAAATCTTAATTAATACCTATTGGCACTCCAATACGTTTCTTTATCAAAAAAGAGCCACTCGCTGGTTTCCTATCATTGAAAGGATTTTGANAGAAAATAAAATGCCAGAGGATTTAAAGTACTTGGCGCTCATTGAAAGTGGTTTAGATAACGTAGAATCACCTGCTGGCGCAGCCGGTTTTTGGCAGTTTTTGGCTTCCACTGGACGTGGCTATGGTTTGGAAATCAATGAGTTTGTAGATGAACGGTACAACATAGAGAAGGCCACAAAGGCTGCTTGCGATTATTTGAAAGTGGCTCACAAACAGTTTGGTTCTTGGTCGCTTGCTGCAGCCAGTTACAACATGGGTAAGGGAGGATTGAATCACCAACTCACCAAGCAAAAGGTAGATTCATACTATGAATTGTATCTGAATAAAGAAACATCTCGCTATGTATATAGAATCTTGGCCGCTAAATTGATTTTGTCTAATTCTGATAATTTTGGATTTTCGCTAAGGAACAAAGATTATTACAGGCCTTATAAAACGTATACTGTTTATGTAGACTCGGCAATATCTAATCTGGTTCAATTTGCGCTGAGTCAAGGTAGTAATTACGCTACCATGCGTCATTTAAATCCTTGGATTTTGGGTAATAAATTACCTAACTCAACACAAAAAAGCTACGAAATAAAATTTCCCAAGGGAAATTTTCATATTGACGAATGGGCAGAAAAACCTGATACATCAGAGAATGAAAACGAGATTGAAAACCTTTCCGATTCTACAACAAGCAGAGCAACTGACTCATTGAATCTTTTGAGAAAAAGCGATACGAACCTAATCCAAATAAATTAAATGGAGAACCAAACAGAGTTTTTAGAAGTATATGGCGCACGAGTTCATAACCTAAAAAACATTGACGTAAAGATACCGAGAGATAAGTTGGTTGTAATAACTGGATTGAGTGGGAGCGGAAAATCGTCTTTGGCGTTCGAGACCATTTATGCAGAGGGACAAAGAAGGTACATTGAAACTTTCTCTTCCTACGCAAGACAGTTTTTGGGTAACATGGAAAGGCCAGATGTAGATAAAATTACTGGGCTGAGTCCAGTAATTTCTATCGAACAAAAAACTGTGAATAAGAATCCACGATCTACCGTTGGTACCATCACGGAAATTTATGATTTTTTAAGACTATTCTATTCTCGGGTAGCTGATGCTTATTCATTCAATACGGGAGAAAAAATGGTGAAGTACACCACCGATCAAATTATTGAAAGAATCCTTGCGGAGTTTAACGGGAAGAAGATAATTGTTCTTTCTCCTCTCGTGAGAGGAAGAAAAGGTCATTATAAGGAGCTTTTTGTAAAGATTAAGAGACAAGGTTTTATAAGAGCAAAAGTAGATGGTAAGATTATTGACCTGATAGAAGAGGTGAAGCTAGATCGATACAAAATGCATGACATTGATATTGTGGTAGATCGGTTAGAAATCAATCCGGAGAATGAAAAAAGACTGAAGCAATCGCTCGAAGTTGCTTTCAAATTTGGAAAAGGAACGTTAAGTATTCAAGACTTTGATACGGGAGATTTAACTTTTTTCAGTAAATCATTGATGTGTCCCACAACGGGAATTGCTTATGAAGAACCTGAACCAAATTTCTTTTCATTTAATTCTCCTTACGGTGCCTGTAGCAGCTGCCGTGGACTTGGAACTGTGCTAGAAATAGATATCAAGAAAATTATTCCAGATGATTCTCTTTCGGTAAAGAAAGGAGCGTTTGCTCCTCTTGGAAAATACAGCCAGAATTGGATTTTTAGGCAAGTGGAAGCTCTGTTGGATATGGAGAGCTATACCGTAAATACTCCGCTGAAAGAGATAGAAAATGAAGTAATAAATGAGATATTATACGGAACCAACAAGCAATTTAAATTAAAGAACGCTTCAGGTATATCGGAAACATCTTCCGGTTTTGAAGGAATTATTAATTTCATATCTAGGTACCGAGATGACTCCTCTAGTTCGATGCAGAATTGGGCTAAATCTTTTATGAATAAAGTGAATTGTACTTCCTGTGAAGGAACTAGGCTCAAGAAAGAGGCGTTGTTTTTTAAAATTGAAGACAAAAATATTTTTGACTTAGCTGATATGGATATTGAAATATTGGTAGAGTGGTTTCAACATATCGAATCTCGATTATCTAAAACTCAATTGAAAGTTGGTGCCGAAATAATCAAAGAAATTAGAACTCGACTTGGTTTCTTGCTGGAAGTAGGTTTAGGTTACTTAACCATTAACCGAAGCTCGGCCACACTGAGTGGAGGTGAGGCTCAACGAATTAGATTGGCGACTCAAATAGGGACTGAGTTGACAGGAGTGTTGTATATTTTAGATGAGCCGAGTATTGGGCTTCATCAAAGAGACAACGACAGGCTCATTAGTTCTCTTAAAAAATTGAGAGACATAGGAAACTCCGTGATTGTGGTCGAACACGACAAAGACATCATGATGGAGTGCGATTACCTCATTGATATTGGTCCAGGCGCTGGAGTAAAAGGTGGAGAAATATTAGTTGCTACAGAACCCGAAAATCTCAATCAGTTTTCTTCGAGCACGATAGATTATTTGAAGGAAACCAAAGAGATAATTGTTCCAAAGGTGAGAAGGAATAACCAAGAGAAATTCTTGACTTTGACCGGTGCATCGGGAAATAACCTGAAAAATGTAGACTTGAAAATCCCATTGGGAAATATGGTGGGAGTAACAGGTGTTTCTGGAAGTGGAAAATCAAGTTTGATAAACCAAACGCTCTATCCTATATTGAACGCGCATATTTACAATGGAGTGAAAAAACCATTGCCTTATAAAAAAATTAAGGGGTTAGAACATATTGATAAAGTGATAGAGATTGATCAATCGCCAATTGGCCGAACTCCTCGTTCGAACCCAGCAACTTATACTCAGGTTTTTGGTGAAATTAGAAGTTTGTTTGCAGAACTGAACGAGGCCAAAATAAGAGGGTACAAGCCAGGAAGATTTTCTTTTAATGTGAAAGGAGGAAGATGCGAAGAGTGTCGTGGAGCGGGAGTTCAGACCATCGAAATGAATTTTCTGCCAGATGTGCATGTTCAATGCGACTCTTGCAATGGAAAACGATACAACCGAGAAACACTAGAGGTAAAGTACAGAGGAAAATCGATTAATGATGTGCTTTCTATGTCAATTGAAGAAGGGGTGAAGTTTTTTGAAAAAATCCCAAAGATTCATCGGAAATTAGCAACTCTGTTGTCTGTTGGTCTTGGTTACCTTACTCTGGGACAGCCTTCTACAACATTGAGTGGAGGAGAAGCACAACGTGTAAAGTTAGCTACAGAATTATCTAAAAAAGATACGGGAAATACGTTTTATATTTTGGATGAGCCAACCACAGGGCTTCATTTTGAGGATATCCAATTGTTACTTGATGTATTAAATAGATTAGTAGATAATGGAAATACAGTGCTTGTCATTGAGCACAACATGGATGTGATAAAATCTGCGGATTACCTCATTGATATTGGTCCTGAAGGAGGAAGCAAAGGAGGAGAGCTGCTATTTGCAGGAACTCCAGAAGAGTTATGTAAAGTAGAAAGAAGTCATACAGGGAAGTATTTAAAGAAGGAGTTGAAAATAATGAGTTAGAATTTGGTGGCACAAAGTTTATTGTGAAATTATAACATCAAAAATACGGGAGAGGAATAAAAAAAATGCGATTCGTAAGAATCGCATTTTTTATACCTAGTCATTCCCGACTATAATCGGGAATCTTTTCGAGAGAAATGAAATTTTTGATGCGAACTCCTAACGGGTCTTTTTTGTGCTTTTAGAATATAATTAAAGAGGTCGTTCTTTTCTCTAATTTCTTTTCTCTAATTTCTTTGTTCTATTCTCTATTTTCTTTGTTCTATTTTCTATTCTCTTTGTTCTATTTTCTTTTTTCAGAGGAAACATCCAATTTCAACCCCAATTCCTCCAATTGAGCCTTATCAACATTTGCAGGAGCATCGATCATTACATCCCTTCCACTGTTGTTCTTTGGGAAGGCAATATAATCTCTAATGGATTCTGAACCACCGAAAATGGAGCAAATTCTATCAAAACCAAAAGCAATTCCTCCGTGTGGTGGCGCACCGTATTCAAATGCGCTCATCAAGAACCCAAACTGTGCTTCCGCCTCTTCTTTGGTAAATCCTAGTAAATCAAACATTCTGGATTGAATCTCTCTGTCGTGAATCCTGATGGAACCCCCTCCGATTTCAACCCCATTGATAACCAAGTCATAGGCATTAGCCCTTACTTTTCCTGGTTCTGTTTCGAGTAAATCAAAATCTTCTTTTTTTGGAGAGGTAAAGGGGTGGTGCATGGCATGGAATCTATTACTTTCTTCGTCCCATTCCAACAAAGGAAAGTCGAGTACCCATAACGGAGCGAAAGTTTTTCCATCTCTCAATTCCATCATGTCTCCCATGTGGAGTCTCAAGTCATTCATTTGAGATTGTACTTTTGTTGTGTCTCCAGAAAGGACAAAAATCAAATCATTTGGCTTGGCATTACAAATCTTAGCCCACTTTGCTAATTCATCTTGATTGTAAAATTTATCCACAGAGGACTTATAAGTTCCGTCCTGGTTTACTCTGCAATAGATCAACCCCATTGCCCCCACTTGTGGTGTCTTAACGTAAGCCGTAATTTTATCTATTTGTTTTCTGGTTAATGAGTTTCCTCCTTCTACATTGATGGCAATGATATCCTCAGCCTCGTCAAATATTTTAAAATCCTTTCCCTTAACCGCTTCGGTGATGTAATTGAATTTCATCTCAAAACGAATGTCTGGCTTATCCGAGCCGTAATTTTTCATCGCATCCGCATAGGTCATTCTTTTCACTTCTGGTAGCTTCACTTTCAGTACTTCCGCGAATAAGTTTTCTACCAATCCTTCAAAAGTTTGCAAAATGTCCTCTTGTTCTACAAAAGCCATTTCACAATCTATTTGGGTAAACTCCGGTTGTCTATCGGCTCTTAAATCTTCGTCACGGAAACATTTTACGATTTGAAAATACCTATCATATCCACTTACCATAAGTAACTGCTTAAAGGTTTGAGGCGATTGCGGGAGAGCATAGAACTGTCCCTCGTTCATTCTGCTTGGCACCACAAAATCTCTTGCGCCTTCAGGTGTCGATTTTATTAAGAAGGGTGTTTCAATTTCTAAGAAATCAAGGTTATTCATATAGTTTCTTGTT
>JGI26086J50260_1000967_pt1 | contig 17464 bp, 17 predicted proteins | sample SaaInl3SG_22_DNA_FD_50260 | JGI IMG/M metagenome (IMG submission 50260)
AATTACCGAAACCCTTGTATATATTGGTGGGCCCAGCAGGACTCGAACCTGCGACCAAGGGATTATGAGTCCCCTGCTCTAACCAACTGAGCTATAGGCCCCCACCGGGTTGGCATCATACACAAAGATAGGCGTCGCCGTGAATCGTGATGCAACGGCATGCGGATGCGAGATTGATCCTTACGTCAACCGAGGTGCCCGGTTTTGACGTAGATCAACGTGTCTGTTTCAACCCAGGGGTGATGTGATGACAGATGCGGGCTTCGGAGCCAACTGCCTTCTGGATAGCGTCCGTGTTCGTCAATAAATTCGCCACTTAAGACAAAAATTTCTTCGCCACCGACATGTGTGTGCGGGAGAAATTTCTCACCTTTTGGCCAAAACACTAAGGCTGTCGACTCTGTGCCGTGGCTGTGTAATGGCAGTACCCGTAGGCCACCATGGCCTGGCAGAAATGGGGTGTTGTGCGTTTTGATCACAATCTGCTGTGCATCGCCATCTGCAAACTGACTGAGTTTCACGAACAACAGGCACCCCGTCTCACTGCGCGGGGCGTGTCGTGTACCACTTGGATTTCTGATGTAGGTCCCGGCCGGATAGTCCCCGTATTCATCTTGAAATATGCCATCAATAACAAATATTTCTTCGCCACCTGCATGAATATGCTCGGGGAATGCCGCTTGCGGTGCATAGCGGACGATTGATGTGGTGTGTCCGGTTTCGGCTGAAACGCGCTCAAGTGGCATGCGCTCGACAGAATGCGAGGGTGAAGGCATCCAGTGATACCCGTCAGGCGTGACTACTACGCGTTGCGAGAAGTTCATATTCAGTGGTGCCATTACACTGGAGGACTGCATGAAGAATCGATCCTTGGAAAACTAAGGCGCAGTGTAGCGCTTCTGATCTGCTAAAGACGAGACGCTCGCTGGTGTGGTGGGTTTCTAAAATTTTTTTGGGCGCTGATTGACGCAGAGTTTAGATGTCCTACACTCGCAATTTCCGAGCGTGAGCGGCGTCTGTGACCACCGAACGCAATGGATTCTGGGCTCAGGAGTTGAGGATCTGTGGCGTTTGCCCTTCACGCGACCGAAAGGTGTTGCGTGATCCCGCGATAGAGCCTTGGATGGTCTCAGCCTGGCTGAGTGATTGAAACCGACAAGGACTAATATGAAATGATCCGAGTTCTAACTTCTGTCTTCCTGTTGGCGGCCACTTCGGTGCATGCGGCGAGTGTGGTCAATGTGTATAACTGGTCTGATTACATTGCCGAGGACACCATCGAAAAGTTCGAGGCAAAAACGGGCATCAAGGTCAATTACGACGTCTTTGACACCAATGAGCTGCTCGAGGCGAAGTTATTGGCAGGCTCATCTGGATATGATGTTGTGGTTCCTACTGGGAACTTCCTTGAGCGGCAAATCCAGGCGGGCGTGTTTCGGCCTTTGGATGTGGCCAAGCTACCAAACCTAGTAAATATGGATGCCGAGATCAGTCGGATCGTTCGTCAACATGATCCAGATAATAAGCACTCCGTTGTTTACATGTGGGGTACCACCGGGTTGGCCTACGACGTGACGAAAATCACAGAGCGGATGCCCGACGCACCTGTCGGAAGTTGGGACATGGTTTTTGATCCGGCAGTGATCTCAAAATTTGCCGACTGTGGTGTCGCCATTTTGGAGTCGCCTTCCGATATTTTAGCCACGGCTAAGCACTATCTGGGTATTGATCCCGCCAGTGAATCTGCTGATGACTTGGCTAAGGCAGAAGCTCTGTTGATGAGTATTCGGCCACACGTCCGGTATTTTCATGCGTCGCAGTACATTAATGATCTCGCCAATGGTGACATTTGTATGGCCGTTGGCTACTCGGGTGATCTGTTGCAAGCGCGCGATCGGGCTGCTGAGGCCAACAACGGGGTGGAAGTATCCTACGTTATCCCGGAAGAGGGGGGTGTGGTCTGGTTTGATTTGATGGCGATCCCAGCGGATGCAAAGAACGTCGATGAGGCGCACCAGTTCATTAATTTTGTTATGGATGCACAGATTGCGGCGGACATCACAAACTATGTGTTCTATGCCAATGCCAATGCGGCCTCAACATCACTCATTGATTCTGAAGTCACATCGGATCCAGGAATTTATCCAAGTGACTCGGTTAAGGCTGGACTGTTTGCACTGCGTGCGCACAGCCCACGCTACGACCGCATCATGAATCGCACCTGGACCCGAGTAAAGACTGGCCAGTAAGTGGCTTGGGCCAGGGTCACCTGGCCCGGTCGAATCACAGGGAGTCTCCATGACCCAAAGCGGAAATCCAGACAAGCGGTGGCTTGATCCTGAGGCCAAACCTTTCATTGAGTTTCGGGGTGTGTCGAAGACCTACGAAGGTATTCCGGCCGTCCGTGATGTCAATTTGTCCATTTATCAGGGCGAATTGTTTTGTTTGCTTGGTGGATCGGGATCGGGCAAGACCACGCTGCTCCGCATGCTGGCTGGCTTTGAGGCACCAAGTGCCGGATCGGTTTGGATTGACGGGGTGGATGTGACTCACATCCCACCCTACGAGCGCCCTGTGAATATGATGTTCCAGTCGTATGCACTGTTTCCGCACATGACCGTGTTTGACAACATCGCTTACGGCTTGAAGCGGGACGGTATTGCGAAGGCTGAAATTCAAACCCGCGTGAACGAATTGTTGGCTTTGCTTCGACTGAAAGATTTCGGTCGCAGGAAACCGGATCAACTGTCTGGTGGTCAGCGCCAACGCGTGGCCTTGGCCCGTGCGCTGGCTAAACGGCCAAAGGTGTTGCTGTTAGATGAGCCCCTGGGCGCTCTGGACAAAAACCTCCGTGAGGACACGCAACTTGAATTGATCAAGATTCAAGAATCGCTCGGTATCACCTTCATCGTTGTGACTCATGATCAGGAGGAAGCCATGACTTTGGCGACTCGGATTGGGGTGATGGATGAGGGCTATTTGGTGCAAACCGACGAGCCACACACGATTTACGAGTATCCAAGCTCCAAGTATGTGGCGGATTTCATCGGTGACATTAATTTGTTTGAGTGTCTTGTGACCGGCGAGGAAGGCAGTGATTCGGTTCTCTATTCGGCGGAAATCGATGCCACCTTAGAGCCGCCGAGCGGCTTGAGTGCGCCGTTAAACCAGGTACTGTGGTATGCCATCCGGCCCGAGAAAATGCGGTTATCTCGGGCGCCCGTGGAGACCGGGAATGTGCTCTCAGGTGTGGTCCATGAAATCGCTTATTTGGGAGATTTCTCGGTCTACTGGATTGACCTCGACAACGGATTTCGACTCCGCGTCAGCCGACCAAATATCAGCCGAATGGATCATTTCGCCGAATCCTGGGATGAGCGCGTTTACGTCACTTGGGATGTCGATGCGGGTGTGGTGCTGACCCAATGAGGTCAAAGCGCCTCTTTCAATCCATTGCCGGTCGGCAGTGGGTGGCTTGGATTCCGACCGTCTGGTTGTTGACGTTTTTTTTGGTGCCGTTTTTGGTGGTGTTGAAGATTTCGTTATCGGAGTCGGCGATTGCAATGCCCCCGTATCAGCCAATCGTGCAGTGGCTTGAGGGTGGTCTGGCTGAAATTCGATTGAATTTCGGTAACTATTTGTTTTTGATTGATGACCCCTTGTATCTCGCATCCTATGGCGAGTCGGTTCGGATTGCCCTGGTGTCAACGTTGGTCACTTTGTTTATTGGCTACCCAATGGCGCATGTGATTGCGATGGCTCCTGAACCTCGGCGGACACTGCTCTTGATCTTGGTGATCTTACCTTTTTGGACCTCGTTTTTATTGCGCGTGTATGCCTGGATCGCGATTTTGAAGAGCAACGGACTACTTAACGCAGTGTTGCTGAACCTTGGCCTGATCAGCGAACCTCTGGTCATTTTGCAAACCGATCTGGCGGTGTATCTGGGAATTGCGTACACCTATTTGCCATTTATGGTGTTGCCTCTGTACGCGGCGTTGTCAAAACTCGATCGCACGTTATTGGAGGCCGCCGAAGATTTGGGTGCAACACCCTGGGTTAGCTTTTGGACAGTGACGTTGCCGTTGACCCTCCCTGGCATTTTTGCAGGTTCCTTACTGGTGTTCGTTCCAGCTATTGGTGAATTTGTGATTCCCGCACTGCTGGGTGGCAACGACACCTTGATGATTGGCAAGGTACTGTGGAACGAGTTTTTTGCCAATCGGGATTGGCCGATTGCCTCTGCTGTCGCCATCATTATGCTGTGTCTCATCGTTGGTCCTTTAATGTGGCTAAGCCGTCTGCAAAGCCGGGCAGAGCGCGCATGAGATTGTCTCGTTTTGTGTTCCCAGTCGCCGCTTCGCTCGGATTTGGATTTCTGTACATTCCAATCCTGATTCTGGTGGTCTACAGCTTCAATGCCTCAAAACTCGTCACTGTGTGGGGAGGACTCTCCACACAATGGTATGTGGAGCTGTTTCGTGATCCACAGATTTTGGATGCAGCCAAGTTGAGCTTCCAGATTGCTGCCATCAGTGCCACATTGGCCTTGGCACTGGGATTGGCAGCAGCCATCACGTTGGTTCGATTCGAGTGGTTCCGGGGCCGAACTTGGTTGACTGGTATGGTAGCGGCACCCTTGGTGATGCCAGAGGTGATTACGGGATTGTCACTGCTTTTATTGTTTGTGGCGCTCGACAATCTCTTTGGCTGGCCTTCAGGTCGCGGGGTCACCACAATCATTTTGGCGCACACCACCTTTGGTATGGCTTTCGTCGCGGTGATTATTCAGGCGCGGTTACGGGGTATGGATCGCACTCTGGAGGAGGCGGCGATGGATTTGGGGGCCAGACCGCTGGTGGTTTTTTTCACCATCACAATTCCAACCATTGCGCCCGCTTTGGTTGCTGCGTGGTTATTGGCCTTTACACTTTCGCTAGATGATTTAGTGATTGCCAGTTTCGTCTCCGGACCTGGCTCATCAACGCTTCCCATGGTGGTGTTTTCGAAGGTCCGTTTGGGGATAAGCCCGGACATCAATGCCTTGGCTACCCTGATGATTTTAATTGTCGGATTGGGTGGTGCGGTTGGTTTTTGGCAGATGCGTCGCGCCATGCGTCGGCGATAACACGTCATTGCAGCGGGACTCATGAGCCCCGCGCCATGTGCATCATGCCTGTTGTCTTGAGTCCATCACGTGATCATCCAGATCAATGATTACCGGCGGTGCAACTCCGTTAAAGTGGCACGCTGTGGCAATAGAATAAGCACCGATCTCCTCAATGACGATCAAATCGCCAAGCGACAGTTCAGGGAGAGCATCGGTGTCGCCGAAGCGATCCACACTGTCACACGTTGGGCCAGCGAATACCGCAGGAGCCTGACCTTCGCCTTCGGTGAAGACGGTCATTGGGTAGTCAATGTGGTCAAAAATGCGACCCGATTGAGCACCATAGACACCGTCATCTAAGTAATACCACCAGGTGTCATCCTGCCGCTTGGAGCGACCAATCACGCGTGAGACCAGAGTCATGCTTGGTGCAGAGATCGCGCGTCCAGGCTCAGCCATTAACCGAATGTGCGCAGGCACTGCCTGCATTGCGTCACGAATCGGTGCGCAGAACAAATCGAAGTCGACAGGTCGGTTGCTGTAATTGGCTGGGAAGCCTCCCCCGATATCGATGCGCTCAATCGCAGCAATGCCTAAAGCGTCTGCCTCGGCTGCCAGTTCAACACATCGCTTGAGTGCAAGCGCATGGGTGGTTGCGCTTTGCGCTTGCGAGCCAACATGGAAGCACAGTCCGTCCACAGTGATGCCCATTTGGTGCGCCACCTCCAAGATGTGCATTGCATCTTCGGGTTGTGCGCCGAACTTGCGTGACAAGTCGATCGGTGCGTCCGGAGCAACAAAGGCTAGACGCAACATCACCGTCATCTCATGTCGGTAGGGAGCGATCTTCCACAGCTCATCAAGGTTATCCACGACAAAGGTACTGACGCCGTGTCCAGTAGAGGCGTTGAGGTCCTGCTCAGTCTTGATCGGGTGCGTGTGAATCATCCGCGAGGTGGGTACGCCAAACGGTAATAACGCCTGAATTTCTGGCGCGCTCGCCACATCAAAGCTTGCACCCTCGGAGACGAGCGTCGCCAATAAGGTGCTGTGCGGATTTGATTTGACAGCATAAAACAGCTCGACACCGGGAAGTGCACGCTGCAGGGCGCGCCAGCTTTCGCGGACACGGTTTGGGTTGAACAGAAGGGCAGGTGAAATACCACCAGTTTGCGCCAGCCAGAAGTCACCCTCTGACCGTGATTTTACAGTCGTCAACACGGAGTCTCTCCAGATTTGTCTTTCGTCGCTCAGACACGTCTAGACAAATCGAGACGCCGGGTCACAAACGCATAAAATTTCCAATTGCTTGTTTCAGGTGCGCGCATTTTCAGTCTTTTTTTGTAAATTGCAATGATTATTTTTGAGCTCTTTGCAATCTGGTTTTCTCGACGAGAAAAGCCGGTTTGTGAGATATTGTTAACAATATGTTGCGCGTTGCAAATTCGTTGCACCTGCGCAAAATGACCAAGGAAATAAAGGAGCCCACACATTGGATTTAGTGAAGTCAGGGTTGTCAGCGGCCGTACAAAAACAGATTGAAGAACTGGTTCTGCAGGGCAAATTGCAAGGTGGTGATAAGCTGAATGAGGTGGAACTGGCTGATTTATTTGGTACCAGTCGCGGACCCATTCGTGAAGCATGCAAAGGCCTCGTTCAGGCCGGCCTCCTGACCTCCATACCTAACCGCGGTGTTTATGTGCGTCGTATGGAATTGCGCGAGGCACTTGAAGTCTATGACATCCGAGCCTTTCTTGATCAACTGATAGGGCAGTCGGCCGCGAACCATGCCACACCGACATTGGTTGCTGAGTTGCAAACCATTCACCTGCGCTTGGGCCAAGCCGTCAAGAGCGGAGATTTTGAGCGCTATTATCCTGAGAACTTAGCGTTCCATGAAAAGTTGTTGGAAATGGCTGGGAGTCGACGGCTAACGACGATGTACTTGTCCTTGGTGAAGGAATTGCACTTGTTCCGGCGTAAAGGTCTGATTCAAGAGGGGTCGATGGATGTGTCTCACGCGGAGCATGATTTGATTGTTCAGGCGATTGAGGCAGGTGATCCGGTTAAAGCGGGACTCGCGATGCGCAATCATGTAATGACCGCAAAACAACGGCTGATTACAGCCATTGAGTTGCAGTCATCACAAGAGATGGCGTCGTAATTATCTGCCTTGGAATTGCGGTGCCCGCTTTTCCATAAATGCCGCTCGACCCTCTTTGTAATCGGCACTCGCGAAGCAGGCTTCAACCATGGCGTCGCAGCGGGCAAGATCACGCTGATCTTCATTTGCCAACACTTGGGTGGAAATGTATTTCATGGCCTTGACCGTGAGCGGAGCATTCTGTCCGATTTGCGTGGCCAGAGCGGCTACAGCCCCCTCTAACGCGTCTTCCGCTTCGACACTTTGAACGAACCCCATCCGATAGGCGGTGTCTGCATCGATGCGCTCTGCCGTGAACATCAAATATTTGGCATTGGAGACTCCGATCGCTGCCATTAACCGTTCAATGGCCGGAAACGGGTAGCCGAGNGCAAGTTTCGCTGCNGGCATTGCGAATTTTGATTTGCTTGAGCACATCCGAATATCACAACAAACAGCCAGGTTGAGTCCGCCGCCAAGACAGAACCCATCAATTTGCGCGATCGTTGGCTTCGGAAATTGTGCGATGCGTTCGTAGATGCCTCGAATCCGTGCATTGTAGTGACGGGTCGCCTCTTCGGAACCACGCTCTTGTTCAAACTTGGAGATATCAGCGCCACTGACGAAGCTCTTCCCGCCCGCGCCGGTTAGAACCACGACCCGCACCTCGGGGTTATTCTCAAAGGCATCTAGAATGGCATCTGTGGCATCCCACATTTCCAATGACACGGCATTGTGTTTCTCTGGATTGTTAAAAATGAGATAACCAGTGGATCCTTCGATCCGAGACAGCATTTTATCCATGCCTGAACGCTCCTTAGATGATGTTGTTGTGTTGAAGTTGGTCGAGATTTGTCACGCCAAGTTCCTCAAGAATCTCAACGGTGTGTTCACCNCGCTCAGGCGGGTGACTGCTGATCGCGCTTGGGGTCCGGCTCATGGTAAAGGGCTGACCGACAAGCTGTGTATCGCCAAANGGCAACGTGNGCGCGTCAGTCGCAATTCCTAAATGTTGCACTTGGGGATCGTCAAAGACTTCATTGATCGAATAGATCGGCCCAGTGGGTACGCCCTCTTGTAACAGAAGATCAACCCAGTACTGGCTGCTGTTCGTTTCTGTGATCGCACACATCAACGCGTTGAGTTCTAACCGGTGTGCTGAGCGATCTGCGTTGGTCAGGAACCGTGGATCGTCAATCCACTCCGGATGTCCCAGTGCCTTGGCGCAACGTTGCCAGATCGTTTCGCCGGCGCAGGCAATATTGATGGCGCCGGTTGTCGTGGGGAAAACGCCCGTTGGGATGCTGGTGGGATGGTCGTTGCCTGCTTGCTTTGGAACCTCCCCTTTGGTCAGCCAGCGAGCCGCCTGAAAATCCAACATGAAGATCTGCGACTGCAACAAGGAGGTTTGCACCCATTGTCCGAGGCCTGACTTTTCTCGTTCGTAAAGTGCCGTTAAAACACCCATCGCACAGAATAATCCAGCGCACAGATCAGCAATCGGGATGCCGACTCGCATCGGTCCGTGTCCAGGTTCGCCGGTTATGGACATTAACCCGCCCATCCCTTGGGCAATCTGATCGAACCCTGGACGTTTCGCATAGGGGCCGTCCTGACCAAACCCTGAAATGCTGCCCAAAATTAGTCTGGGATTGAGTTCCTTTAAGGTGTCGTAGTCCAACCCGAGTCGAGTTTTGACGTCGGGCCGGAAATTCTCAATCACGATATCGGCTGTCTTGATCAGGTCCTTGAGAATTCGGATCCCTTCCTCTGTCTTTAAATTCAGAGTCATACTGCGTTTATTGCGTTGCAGATTCTGGAAGTCGGGTGTGTTACGCCCGGCCCCTAGTGAACCGTCTGCTTCGACGGATTCAGGTGGCTCAACTTTGATCACATCAGCGCCCCAATCTGCGAATTGCCTTACCGCAGTTGGGCCAGAGCGAACACGTGACAGGTCGATGACGCGGATTCCCTGAAGCGCGTCGGATGCAAGTGAAATCATGAGTTGGACTCTCCGAGTTGACCGAGTTCTAAAATGCACTCTCGGATGTTGTTATTGGATTGAAAGAGCTTGGCAATCGCCGCTTTGGCTAGGCTTGTTTGGTCACTGGAGAATCCGCCAAAGGCCAGATTTAGCGAACATTTTTGGCTAATTTCATCCAGAGTCATGGGTTGCCGTTTCCCGCCACGTAAACACGGCTGTGAAAAAGTTTGCACGGACCCATCGGTCAGTGTTACGTCGATTTTCCCAACATAATCAGCCGGGTAGGGATCATCGGGGTTGATCTCGTAGCTGATCTTGCCCGTAAATTCTCGTATGTCTGGCTGCACTAATCGGTGCTCGGTAAATGCGTCGAGGCCGGCTTGCTGATCAAGGAAACCGACCGCAATGCAATAGGGAACGGAGAATTTGGCACCGTAGGGGGTCGAAGGTGCGCGCTTTTCGGCTAACGGTTCCCACAATCGGTGCACCGTACCTTCTCCAACGTGGGCGAGAATCGAACTGACCTCCTTCGCTTGAATGGACTGGCTCGCCGCAATGGCACAGTCTACGAACGGTTGTGTCATGGTGCCGCAGGCATAGGGCTTAAATGCCAGATCACTGCAGATCCAACGGTCAGCAAAGGTCTCCAAATGGGAGAAGTCTTTTGCAATCTGCTCCACCGCGAAGGCCTTAAAGACGCCATGCGTGCCCTCGAATACGGTCCGTGGACCAAGGAATCCCTGTTTGGCCATCGCAGCAGCACGGACCCCCGCGCTTGCTGCCCAGCCAGGATGCATCCGTTTGGTCCAAGTCCCCTCGGCAAGATATTCAATAATTCCTGATGCCATTGAACCAACAATCCCCAATGCACTTGCCGTTTGAGCTGGATTCAATTGCATCGCCACGGATGCTGATAAGGCTGCGCCAAAGGCGCCCAGAACCGCGGTGGGGTGGAATCCTTGACGGTGCACTGCGGTGGGCGCCACCAAGGCCAGACGACAAATCAATTCAGATCCGGCAGCCATAGCCCGTAACCAGGTGTCATGGCTGAGTTCTTGGCGCTGCGCCAAAGCCAGCATGACCGGCACAATAATTGAGGACACATGCACTGGCGTGCCCTCAAAGGTGTCATCAAAATCCTCGCCGTGGATTGCAGTGCCATTGATCAGGCAGGCATCCAACACGGTGAAACGGCCGGAATGACCAAACGCGTGGGTATCACCGGAATCCAGCACTGAGTCAACAATGGCTTTGACATAGGGCTCTTTTCGCGCTGCGATCATCAAGCCGTATGCATCGTAGGTGACCTGGAGAAGTTTCGATTGAACTGCTTCTGGTATCTGCAATTCAGGATCCAGTGCACGCCGCGCAATCTGTTCCGACAGTGAGAGAGTACTCATGGCAAGTAGGCTCCGCCGTTCACATGAATGGTTTGTCCGGTGATGAAGTCGCTGTCGGGTCCACATAACATGCCGATCAGGCGCGCAACATCCTGAGGTTGTCCATAGGGCACGTGTTTGCCCTCGAAATTAGGGTGTTTGAGTCGTGATCCCGCATCTGCAGTTCGTTCGACCTCGATGTGACCTGGCACCACGCAGTTGAATGTGACTGCCTGGCCGGCAAATTCCACCGCAAGCGCACGGACCATTCCGGGGACTGCTGATTTGCTACTGACCACAGCAGCGCGGGAGACCGCACCGGTGTGCGCAGAGAGACCACCAAGACAAATCACACGACCCCAGCCAGCCTTCAATAGATCAGGTAAAAACTGTTGTGTGCAGAGAAATTGTGCTTCGCAGTTGATCGAGAACACATCACGCCATTGCGCAAGGGTCATGTCGAGAAAATCAACGGTCTTGCGTACTGAGGCGTTATTCACCAGAACCTGACACGGACCAATACGTCGCGCAGTGTCTCCGAGTGTTTGGATAGTCTCAGCGTCCAAGGGCCCGAGGACCCCTTCGCACTGCACTCCAACCTCTCGCACTTGGGCAATTGTCTCAGCCAAATTATCGGCATCTGAGCGCGTCTGCAGAACGATGTGGAACCCCATTTGCGCCAATTGCAAGGCGGTTGCTCGCCCGATATTTCGGGCGGCACCCGTGAGCACAGCGACGGCGTTAGGCTGCTGCATTTTGCTTTTTCCGGTTCTTGAATCCAGTCCAGAATGGCGTTGACAAGTTAACGAGCGTCAGCGCGAAGAAGAACAGCACAATGGGACTTTCCATCAATGCAAGGAAGTTATTGTCATAGATGATCATGGACTGGCTGAAGGATTCTTCGACCAGTTTGCCAAGGATAAGACCCATCACCAACGGTGCTGCGCCAAAGCCATGACGGTTCATGAAGAAGCCGATTAATCCGGCGATCAGCATGACATACACATCCACAAAAGATGAGCTTGAGGAGTAGGCGCCTATCACAGCAAAGGTGAAGACGGCGGGCCAAAGCAATTGTTTTGGTACCAGAGTCACCAGCGAGAAAAATTTCGCTCCCGCCAAACCAATCGCGAGGAACGCAAGATTCGCAAACAACATCGCACCGAAGATGGCGTATAGAAACTCTGGGGTTTCATTCAGCAGATAAGGGCCTGGACGGAAACCGTGCATGATCAGTGCTGCCAGAATCAAAGCAGTTGATCCTGATCCTGGAATGCCAAGCGCCAAGGTGGGCACCATCGCACCACCGGCTGCTGCGTTATTTGCCGCTTCGGGTCCGACGATTCCCTCAGGAGTTCCGGTTCCAAATTCTTCTTTTTTGGAGCTAAACCGTTTCGCTTCGTTGTAGCCGACGATGGCTGCAACAGTGGATCCCTCGGCTGGCAGAATGCCAATGAACGTACCGATTCCTGACGAACGCAAAATACAGTTCCGCAAGCTCTTCAGTTCAGCCCAGGTTGGCAATTTCATGGTTTTGGCTTGGATCTGTTCAACGACCTTATTCAAGGTGCTGGATTGGCTCAACAGCTCACCCATCGCAAATAAGCCGATCAAAACAGGTACAAAGTGAATTCCCTCGTCCAGCTCAGGGACATCGAAGGTAAACCGCTCAACCCCAGTTGTGAGGTGAATCCCGACGGTCGCCAACAGCACACCGACGGCACCCGAAATCAAGTTTCGTAGGGAGCTTTTGCCAGTCATGGCTGCCAACATCGACAGTGCGAAAACAGCCAAGGCAAAGTACTCGGGTGGGCGGAATTCGAGTGCAATGGCGGCCAAAGTCGGGGCCGCCACAATGAAGACCAAGAGGCTGATGATGCCACCACACACCGATGACACGGTCGCCAAACCCAATGCGCGACCGGCCTCACCACGTTTCGCCATGGGATAGCCATCAAGCGCCGTGGCAACCGATGGCGGCGCACCCGGTGCATTGATTAAGATTGCAGTGATCGAGCCACCAAAGGTGCCTGCGCAATAGAGCGCAGCCATCATCGCAATGGCAGGAATTGGTTCTAGCGAAAGCGTGAAGGGTGTGAGCAGCGCGATTGCCATCGGCGAACTCAATCCAGGTAGTGCGCCCACCATCACTCCGATCAAAACGCCGAGTGTGATGAGAATGATGTTGTCGAGCTCGAGGAGGAGCGAAAAGCCCTGAATGATGGGATCCATGTGCTTACACCTTGTCTGTTCTTGTGATTAGAGTGCGATACCAAAAATTCCAGCGTCGAAGTACACGCTGAGTAATTTTGAAAAAACCAACGACACAGTGACTGGAAACACTGTTGCGAAGATCAATATGTGCGTCAGTTTGCGCATGCCCCAGAGCCGTGGCATCAGCAGACAAATGACGATCATCGTCAATAGCATGCCAAGGACTTGTGCCGACGCGACAACAGCGACGAGGAACGCCATTGTTGTGAGTGTGAGTGGGTGAATCGGGTTACGACGTTCTTTGTCGATGTCTTTGCCCTTTTTTGTCAGCAGGATGTGCTCAAACGGCATCAGCAGGGCAAATAGCGCAATGATTGTCAGCACAATCTGTGGGTACATCGAGGGCTGAATATTCTGCGCAAACAGCGGTGAGACCTCGTCGAATTGGGTTGTTTCGTAAAAGAGAAAGGCAACGCCTGCCAGAATCAAGAGACTCACCACCAGATCCACAGGATGCACGAGCCCAATGGCTCGTGCGTCACTGTGATTCGGAGATGATGTGGTTTGTTGTTCAGTCATCATCAGTCTCCGAATATCTTACTTAATAATGCCGAGTTCTTTGAGAGCTTCAGAAGCTTTCGCGTACTCTTCTTTCAGGTGCTTGTCCCAGACTTCAGTACCTGCAACGCTGCTCTCAACCTTCAAACCGGCGGTGGCCAGATAGTTGGCAAAGACTTCATGCTGCATGGCCTTTACAAGTGCTGCTGACAACGCCTCTACGACTGGCTTTGGTGTGCTCGCAAGCACCGCATAGCCGCGAGTTGTAGAGGTTTTGACTGGGTAGCCCATTTCGAATGATGTTTTCACATCTGGATAATCATCGAGACGCTCTTCAGCCATCAGTACCAGAGGTCGTACAGAACCGTCGGCAATTAAGGTCGCCGCTTCACTGACGTTTGGTAGCGTTGCGTCGATTGCTCCAGACAATAGAGCAGTCAACATTTCTCCACCGGATCCGAAAGGTACAACTTTGAAGTTGATACCTGCTTCTTTACCCAGCTGAGCCAAACCGATGTGTTCGGTTCCGCCGATCTGCGCAACACCGAAGTTCAGCGCGCGTTTTTTCGACATGGCGATCAGGTCATCCAGTGTTTTGGCTTCACTCTTTCCGCCAACCACTAAGAAGGTGGGATCGTCCATCGCCCGGGCGATACCGACAATGTCATCAATTTTCATATCTGACTTGCCTTGTGCCATGGTGTAGAGGTGCGACTGCGTCAGCGCCATGATGGTGTGCCCATCAGCAGGCTTTGACAGCACATAATTTTGCGCCTTACCACCAGAGCCGCCGCGCTTACTGGAGACAAACATATCTGTGTCCAAAATCCGGCGGGAGCGGATCATCATCATCCGAGCGGTAACGTCAGTGCCGCCGCCATAAGCTGAGTGGATGACCACTTCAATGGGGCGCTCAGAAAAATCGATGCCATCTTTCTTTTTGTCACCACCACTATGCGAAGCCGCCATGGCGGTTGTCGATAGCACCAGTGATGCACAGGCCGCAAGGGCCACTTTTTTAATCATTTGCGTAGGAATCATTGTGTTCCCCTTGTTATTAGAGTTTAAGTTCGAACTTTGGAGTCCACAAAAGTAGCTCCACCNCAAGCTTCCGTCTTTCATGTGTATATTGTCAACAGATCTTGGGAATTTATCTGGATTTTACGCAATAATTTCTAGATTATCTGGGTTCAAATTTTATTTTTGTTAACAATAGAGGCNATGATGGACGTGTTGAGCGGGTCAGGTTTGACGGTGTTACCGGGCGTTTATGACGGGTTNGGAGCATCGATTGCACGCCACGTNGGTGCTCAGGCGATTTANGCCAGTGGTGGCGCTATTGCCCGCAGTTTTGGTCTGCCAGATCTTGGTTTGGTTTCGTTACATGAAATGGGNTCTCGCCTGGATTCGATTGTTCGAGCATTTAATGGCCCGGTCATTGCCGATGGCGACACCGGATATGGTGAGACCCAACATGTACGAAGAATGGTGCAGACTTTTGAGGCTGCAGGTGTCCGTGGCGTGCACATCGAAGATCAATCATTTCCCAAGCGATGCGGTCATTTGGAAGGAAAATCATTGATTTCTTCAGAGACGATGTGTCGCAAAATTGATGCCGCAGTGCATGCACGTGTGTCTGATGACTTTCTGATTATCGGTCGAACCGATGCGATCGCGTTAGAGGGTTATGAAGCGGCAATTGCGCGCGCCAATGCCATGGTCGATGCGGGTGCTGATGTGGTGTTCATTGAAGCGCCTGAGAACGTGAGTCAGTTGCAAGACATTCCCGGTCGCTTTGGTGTGCCCGTGTTGATCAATATGTTTCCCGGCGGAAAGACGCCGTACGTGCGGCCTGAGATCCTCGCCGAAATGGGATACCGCTACGTGATAATCCCCTCAGATGTGCAGCGCGCCTGTATCCAGGCAACAGAGCTGGTGTTGCGCGCTATAATTCAGGGCGGAAATTCCGAGGCGGTGGCAGAGCGTTTGGCACCTTTGGCCGATCGGGACCGGTTTGTCGATCAAGATCGTTGGTTGGGAGATGACAAATGAGTCAGTTGCGTATCGTTTCAGAATCACAGGTCATTGATTTGCTCGCCGACCAAATGCAAGCCTCTTTCGATGCATGCGCTGAGGCGTACCGCTATTTTGGGCGTCTTGGTGACGTGCTGTCGACCCCGAGTTCGCTGTATTTGGATTTGCCCGGACCGAGCATCCGCCGCTGCCGGCTGAAAGGTGCGCACCTGGAAGACGCAGGGGTCGCAGGTTTTCGTCTTGCCAGCCCAGGGTCCTATTTCACCTGGGTATTGGATGTGGCGAGTGGCTCGCCTGTTGGACTGGTGTCTGAAAACTGGTTGCATCGCCGCCGGACTGCAGTGACAGGTGCCTTAACCTTGTCGTGGTTGAACCCAGCACTCAATTCAATCGCGCTGGTCGGTGCTGGAAAGATCGGTCGAGAGTGCGCGCTCGCAGTGACGCACGCCTTTCCGAATGCTGCGATTCGGTTGGGATGTCGGGATTTGAAAAAGGGTGAGGCATTTCTGGGTGCATTGCCAAAGGCAGTCGCAGACCGCATCGAGGTGATGCCGATTGAAACGGCATGCCGAGCCGCTGAGGCCGTTTTGACCATCACCAAAGCCAGCGCTGCTTTTATTGATGGCAACTGGTTAATGCCTGGCGCGATTGCCCTGTCGATGGGTGGAGTACCTGAATTTGATTTCACGACATGGGAGCGTGCTGAGAGCTTCTATTTGGATGATTTGGGATACGCGCTGAAGCAAGGGGACTTGCACCATTGGGTTAAGTTGGAAGGTTTAACCGAGGAAGCCATTCAAGAGAAGCTGACAGCAACTGTAGGTGAGCTCGCATTGTCGCCGGCCACTTACCAAGGCCGTGGTGAGCGCGGTCTGACATTGGCTATCGTGCAAGGGATGGCGGTTTGTGATTTGGCCATGGCGGCCCTGGTGCTGCGCACTGCAGAACACCAGGGAGCTGGCCAGGTTGTGGATTTAGGGGACTAAGCCGCCAGTGACTTGAGCTGGGTTCGATGCATGATCCTACGTGTTGTAGGATCGAAGGAATCCCGGCGGTGCAAGACAAAGAGGTTTTGCCACATGAGAACGTCACCCACCTCCCAAGTGTTGTGCCAAGTCCATGTTGGCTGAGTCGCGTGCTCCCACAGCGCATCCAGGAGGGCTTCGCTTTCATCCAATGGCAGGCCAAGAATATAGGCATGTGGACGTCGGCCGAGGAANAACGCCGTGCGACCGTGCTGATCTTGCCATGCCAGCGGATGTCTGGCGCCAGGAGTCTCTCTGGGGTCAGTAATCTCTGTATAGCCTTTCCGTAACATGCCGGCACTATTGTGGGCCGCATCATGAATGAGCATTTTTCCTTGAATCGCCGATTTGAGTGCCTCCGGAAGTGCTTGATAGGCTGCAAACATGTTGGCGAAATAAGTGTGCCCCTGACCAACCGGGACTTCGAGGGCATGAAGAATTCCAGCTTCAGGCGGCTGCTCAATGTAGGTCATGTCAGCATGCCAAACTGCCTCGCCGTCGCCAAGGTTGCCCATGGGTGTCCCGTCGGCTGTTTTCACATTTGAAATGACGTTGATTTCGGGGAACTCAGGCAAAAATGTGATGCCGTAGGGGTTGGGTCCAGGCGGATCTAGCTCGCCAAAATATCGGCTGAATCGAAGAAGCGCATGGTCATCGATGGTTTGTCCGCGAAAGCGGAGCACCAAATGCGTGTCCCAAGCCTGCCTGATGGTCTGAATCTGTTCTGGGGTGAGGTTCTCTGATAGGTCGATGCCATCGATCTCAGCCGCGATATGCGGTGTCAGTACGCGAATTTCCATTGTCGTGATCTCTCCTTATATCCCAAAGCGCTCACAACGCACGGTGTGCATTCCAAGCCGCGTCCGATCGGGTGCCGGTTGGAACCCGCTTTGAACAAGCAAATGGCCATCAGAAAATCCGAGCGGTTCGCATGTAATACGGGCCTCGTGCCGTATTTTTAAACAACCATTAAATTCTCCGGCACGGCTTAACAGCCGGGATGACACCAAGGCTTCG
>JGI26086J50260_1000969_pt1 | contig 17447 bp, 19 predicted proteins | sample SaaInl3SG_22_DNA_FD_50260 | JGI IMG/M metagenome (IMG submission 50260)
GGCTATTTGGCTGGATTTGGGATGACGATTGGTACTGTTTTTGGACGAATAGCCGGAAAGGAGGCAGCTGAATATGCACTCAACAGCGCTCGATGAGGCGAATCGTCAGCTCGCGATCTGCAATGCGTGTCGTTATTGCGAGGGGTTTTGTGCGTCATTTCAAGCGATGACGAGGTATCGAAGCTTTGATGCTGAGAACATCATTCATATGGCAAATTTATGTCACAACTGCCAGGCATGTTTTCATAGTTGTCAGTACACATGCCCGCACGAATTTGACCTCAACCTTCCAAAGGTTCTGGCTGATGTTCGCGTGGAAAGTTGGGAAGATCATGTGCCGGGATCAGTCGTTGCCAGAATCATCCAAAGCAATGCCTGGATGCTCGTCTTGTTGACTTGCCTTGCCTCTATTTTATTCGGCGTTGTCGGAAATATCCCTTGGGTGTCAAGCGAGACCTTTTATGCGCTGATTTCGCATGAACGTCTGGTGCTTGTCTTTACACCGTTATTTCTAGGGCCACTGGCCATTCTTGGATTGGGCTTATATCGCTATTGGGGGACCGTTGGCGGAGTCAGACTTCGATGGTCTGATTTAAGTGCGGCTTTTCGCGCTGCCGGCACGATGAAGAATCTGGATGGTGGAGTCGGGCAGGGCTGTAACTACGAAAATAATGATCGATATTCGAAGCTCAGAAAGTGGGCGCATCATGCAACAATGTATGGGTTTCTTCTGTGCTTCGCATCAACTTCTGTTGCGACCATCATGCACTACGGTTTTGGACTGGAGGCGCCTTATTCGTTGTTCTCCCTACCGAAACTGCTGGGCGTGACTGGTGGGGTGTTGTTAACCCTAGGGACGACGAAGCTGCTTTATTTGAAAACGCGATCTGATCCAAAATTAGGGGTGTCTGACCGGCGCTCTGGAGAATATGGGTTTGTTTTGATTTTGTGGCTAGTTTCGACCTCTGGACTATTTTTATATTGGTTGGGAGGAACTGCGTTCGCAGGCGCTATGCTTAATATTCATCTCGCCAGTATCGCCGCATTTTTTGTCACGCTTCCTTATACTAAAATGGCGCATGGTTTTTTTCGATTAGCAGCGCTGATGCGTGAGGCGCAGCTAGCAAAAGCCTGAAAAATCAGGCTTTTGGAGCGATGACGTTGATTGGTTCTCCGCGATGAAATGCTTTGAATGCATTGAGCATTTCACTGTAGAACACTCGAAACGTTTCTTCTGTGCAGTACCCAACGTGCGGTGTTACAAGGGTTCGGGGGTGCCTGAGGATGGGATCATCGGTGTCGGCAGGTTCGTTTGATAAAACGTCGGTTGCCAGACCTGCAATCGATCCCTGATTCAATGCGTCCAACAAATCTTCATACCGAATGATTTCAGCGCGAGAGGTATTAACGATATATCCATCAGGTCCGAGTGCGTTGAGCTCTTGAGATGTAACGAGATCACGGCTACGTTCGGAGAGTCTTAAATGAATGGAAACAAAATCAGAGCGCTCAAAGAGCTCAGTTTTCGAGACATACTCAACACCTTGCTGTTGACAGGCTACTGGGTCGAGATTTGCGCTCCAAGCGACAACATCCATGCCAATCGCTTGTCCTAGTGCGGAAACTTGGGATCCAAGTCGGCCAAGCCCCAGGATCCCAAGTGTTTTACCCCGCAAGTCACTGCCCATGACTGGTTGCCACTGATGATCTTGTTTTAAGCCATTGACGAGTGGAATGAGTTTCCTGCAAAGGGTCATGACTAAGAGAAATGCAAGTTCTGCGGTAGCGTGGCCCGGTGATGGTGTTCCACAGACAGTCACACCTTTAGCCGCGGCGGCTGCTACATCAATGGCAGCGTTCTGTTTTCCTGACGTCACGATTAATTTCAGATTGGGTAGGGCATCAATTAAGCTTTTTGGGAATGGCGTTCTCTCTCGCATCACGCCGACTGCATCATACGACTGAAGCGCGCTGACTAAATCATTTTCATTCGCTATGTGGTGATCGATAAAATCGATTGACGCGAAGGATGCTGAATCCCAGTCAGCGTAATCACGTGCTCTTTGATAGTAATCATCCAATATTGCGATTTTCATCGTCTGTTTTCATCCTTTTTGTGAAAAATGACTCAGCCAAGCTAACGTCTCTTCAGNCTGCCCTGACACTTTATATTCTGCACCCAGGGGCATTGTCCAACCGCTGGCGTCAATGGCCTGAAATATCTCGCGGTAGTCAACAATACCGGTATCGGGGGGACCTCGATCGGGGACCGAGGCAAATTGAACGTGGCCAATCACTGGTAGGCACTGTTGGAATCGCTCAATGACAGCTCCTTCGGTTCGCCCAACGTGATAGCAATCAAACATGAGTTTCACGTTGCTTCGGTTAAGGGTCTCAAGCAGCTCGCATGCATGTCCCGTGTCTCTCAAAAAATAGCCTGGCATATCAAAGGGGTTAAGCGGCTCAATTAAAACGGTCATTGCATGTTTTGAGGCGCAATCTGAGGCGTATCGAAGATTATCCAGATAAGTCTTTTGAGCCAATTCCCCGTCGATTTTTCCAGCCATGACGTGGACATTCAGGGCGCCGATTTGTTGGCCATAATGAAATGCCTGATCAATGGCTGCGCGTGCTTCTGCGATTTGATCCGGTAAAGCCGCTAATCCAGCATTGAGTGGTCCTCGGATGGTGTTGAGTCCAAGCATCGGGAGTCCAGTGTCTTCAAGTGCTTGGCAGACATCGGTGATTGGCTCGTCGTAGGGGAAATGGCATTCAACCGCATGAAATCCATGACGGTGTGCGGCACGAATCCCGTCGGCGAGTGCATGCTGCGTCCATAGAAACCCGAGATTGGCAGAAAATGTCGGCATTAGTCCCACTCCACGTTGTATTGTTTGACGAGCGTCTGTACCTGCTCACTCGATAGCGCGTTAGGCTCGAGCGATCGGGTTAGGTAGGCAAGCTTTGCGGTTGCCTCGAATTCCTCTGATGCATAGACCGCAGCTTCTAATGTTTTTGCCGAAATCACCGGACCATGATGCGCCAGCATCACGGCTGCATGCTTGCCTGCGAGTCCTGTAATGGCATCACCGATTTCGGTGCTACCTGGAATGAAGTAAGGCAACAATCGGACCTTGCCCAATTGCATGATTCCGTAGGGTGTCAGTGCTGGAAGCCAGTTACTGGAGTCGTCGCAAGGGAACAGTGATAAGGCCGTCGAATAACAACTGTGTAGATGAACGACAGCACCTGCCCGACCACCACGTGTCGCATAAAATGCCTGATGCAACGGTACTTCTTTGGTCGGTTTAGGACCTGAAATCAACTGACCATCAGGGCTTAGGATACTTAACGACTCGGGGGTCAGACGCCCCAGTGAGCTTCCAGTTGGCGTCACGATCAGATTACCGTCTGGGAGGCGAGCGGATAAATTCCCCGTGCTTCCATGCGTCAATCCCCGTTGATAGAGGCTCAAGCCGAAGTCACACAGTTGCTCACGTAAATCCATTACTCAGACTCCAGTAGTGCCAGTGCATCGCTGAAGAATGTCGGTGTTCCGAAGTTACCGCTCTTCAAGGCCAGTGCAATGACATCGTTCTGTAAACCCCCATAGACCCACGGGACTCCGGGACAAATCTCCTCACCAATCATGACTTCAGTGATCCCGAGTGCTTGAGTGACGGCACCAGAGGTCTCACCTCCAGCCACCACAAAGCGTCTCATGCCCTGTTGATAGGCTGCTTGAGCAATGCTTGCCATCGCATGTTCCACCAATGCACCTGCTTCAGAAACGCCGAGGCTTGCCTGTGAGGCTTTGACGGATTCAGGGGATGCTGTGGCATAGATGAGCGGTGTTTCAGTGCTGTCTAGGGATTGAAGCCAGTCGATGCATGCAGCAATTGCATCGGCGTCCAGTGTTTCGGGCGTAATCTGATAGCTCGGGTGGCTTGTCACATAATGCGCCACTTGGCGTTGGGTCATTTGAGAGCAACTGCCACTGAACACAATCGCACGAGGACCTGGTTTTGGATCTGGGCTTGTGTTTTGCGAGGCAATGCCCAACCTGCCTGGAACTGGCATGGCGAGTGCGCTTCCACCAGTCAGTAGCACATGTTTTGGCGTGTGTTCGATTAAAAATTCAAGATCGGAAAATTCAACGGCGTCTGCAATGACATGTGTTTCCGATGGCAAATTGCCGCCTGCTCGTTGCGAGACTCGATTCCAAACCCCGACCGATTGAGAGACTTGCGGTGTGAGGACTCGCGCAAGGTTAGCGTCCCGCATTGGCGTTAACGGATGATCCTTCATACTGGATTCATTCAATAACTGATCGCCAACAAACAGATGTCCCATAAAGACCGCACGACCGTTTTCAGGGAAGGCTGGACAATAGAGTGCTTGGGTTTGCCCAGTGATCGCCATCAGTGCTTCAGCCACCGGCCCGATGTTTCCTTGGTCGGTTGAGTCAAAGGTCGAGCAGTATTTCCAGTACAACAGTTCAGCGCCCCCAGCCAGTAACCAAAGCGCGGCCTCTGAACAGTCTGAAACCGCTTGAGCAACAGGCTCAGTTCGGCATTTCAACGCAATAATCTCAATGTCTGACAAGCCATCTGAAGGCTGATCCGGAAGCCCAAAATGAAGCTTGACCGAGGCACCACTGCGTCGGAGTAGTCCCGCAAGATCGGTGGCTCCAGTGAAATCGTCTGCAATGCAACCAAATTTCATTGGCTGCTCCCCGGAAGTGTGACGTTGGATTGTTTGGCCAAAACTTTCACCACAGCACTGTCATCTTCGCCGCCAAGTCCCGCCTCAGAGGCTTCTCGATACAGGGCAAGAGCAGCATCCGACAGCGGTGTCACGACCTGCTGATGGGAGGCCTCCTCCGTCACAATGCCTAAGTCCTTGACAAAAATGTTGACGCTCGAGAGAGGTCGGTAGTCACCGTCAGCAATGTGGGGCGCACGATTCTCAAACATCCAAGATGAGCCCGCGCACTGACTGATGACGTCAATGACCTTATGTAAGTCCATATCGAGTGATGCCGCCAGATTCATGGCTTCCGCGGCTGCTGCGATATGAACACCGGCCAGGAGTTGGTTAATGAGTTTCATCTGCGAGCCATGGCCTGCTCTATCGCCGAGCTCAAACACATGTTCAGCGATGGCATCAAAAACGGGTTTCGCATCCATCATCGCGTGCCGTGATCCCGATGCCATAATCGACATCCGGCCTTGAAGCGCTTTTGCAGCACCGCCGCTAACGGGCGCATCAATGTATCGGAACCCCTGGGTCTCAACGCGATTTGCGATGTCGACGGCTGTTGATGGGGCAAGCGTGACACAATTGATCACCAAGGCCTCTGGGTTTAAAGCATCAAATAACGAGCTATCAAAGAGAACCGATTGCGCTTGGCTCGCATTGACCACAAAAATCAATACACAATCGATCTCGTGACAAGTATCGAGGGAGGGTGCAGCGAGCCCGCCTTCAGCTTCAAAACGCTTGAGAGCCTCAGGGTTCAAGTCGAAACCTGTGGTCTTGATTCCTTGGCGGACGCATGACACTGCGGCACCAAAGCCCATCGATCCCAAGCCGATGACCAACGTATGCATGTGGGGACTCCTCGATAAATGATTTGATCTTATGGATGACTGAGGTTAATTGTTAGACAACTGACGACATCATAATGAAAAGGAGCATCCGATGGCCAGAGTTGTTATCACCGGTGGAGCCGGGTTTTTAGGCCAGCGAGTCGCTCAATCGCTTCAGCGTCATGATTCGCTATTGATCAACGGAACGATGGAGCCGATCCAGTCGATTTGTCTTGTGGACCGTGTGATTCCTGACGGGTTTGGTCCCCCTGATCTTGAGGTCATCCAAGGAGACTTGCTGACCCTGATTCAAACAGAGCCCGACATTTTTGAGGCAAGCGATGTGGTGATTCATCTGGCCAGTGCTGTGAGCGGAGAATGCGAGCAGCACTTGGAGCTCGGATTGAAAGCCAATGTAGAGACTGGGATCGCGCTTGGACAACTGCTGGCCAAAATGCCAACAAAACCGCTATTGATCTTTTCAAGTTCGCTTGCCATTTATGGGGGGACTGCGGATTGTCCATTGCCTGACGTCGTCACTGATGCCACGCGACCTAACCCACAGAACAGTTATGGATCGCAAAAATTGATGCTTGAGACCTTTTATGCAGATTTAGCGCGTCGCGACGCTCTATCCGTCCGAACACTGCGCTTAATGACGGTCTCAGTCAGACCGGGCAAACCCAACCAAGCGGCCAGTGGATTTTTATCTGGCATGATTCGAGAGCCACTCTCTGGTCTTGCCTCGAATGTGCCTGTGCCGCTTGATACTCAGGTTGCGCTGAACAGTCCGGAACAGGCGGTCGATGGGCTGATTTCGGCAATGGGCATTTCAGATCAAGCTTGGGGAACACCCCTTGGTCTGAATCTACCAGGCATGCGTTTATCGATTCAGGAGATGCGTGACGCCCTTGAAGCAACTGCCGGCCCTCAGGCGCTCGATTTGCTGACCTACCATCGGGATCCAATGATCGAGGCGATTGTCGCTGGATGGCCGAGTCATTTTGAATCAGCGCGCGCCAGTCGTCTCGGCTTTCGATCGACGGAATCCTTTGAGGCGGTCGTGCAACGATTCCAAACGTCTAAATGATTCGGCAGGCCTGTTCGAAAGATAAGCGAGGCGCTCGTGGGTGAAGTGCTGAATGATCACCTCGGCCCAATAACACCACGCAGTTAAACTTCCAACGCGTTCCGTCGAAAAATTTTGATTCAACCGCGTTGACATCAAAGCCACCCATCGGTCCGCAGTCGAACCCAAGTGCTCGCGCGGCAGCAATGAAAAAGCCGGCCTGAAGGTTCGCATTCGCGATGGCATAGCGTTCGATCCGGTCGATTGGCCAGCTTGCATGAGCTGTGGGCTGTTTCATATGCGGTGCTAGATTCACAAATTCGTGATGAAAATCGAGATCATAGGCCAAGATGGCGGCGGTCCCTGCCGATCGTGTTTTTTCTTGATTGAAGTCCAGCGCACACTCGGCAAGCAGACTCATGGATTCCGGAGTGTTGACGAAGACTGTCCGAAGGGGACACGAATTGTTCGCTGTTGGTGCGAACTTGCTGAGCTCGTAGATCGCCTTGAGGTCGTCGTCAGACAGGGGCTTTCCATCAAATTGTTTATGGGAACGCGCTTCAGTGAATAGAGATTCTTTGGAGAATTGCATGAACATCCTTATAGTCTGGCTAGGCAATGCTGAGTTCTGACTAGTAGGTGAGGGTCTTCAGCAGTCTTTCAAGATCATAAGGGGGATCATGAAACATCTGATCGCACGTGTTCTGCATTGGTTTATTGTTGGCTCGATGATCCTTGCGGGTGGTTATTTAGCCATTATGCTGACGGTTTTTGTGGTCGATTAATGATGTGGAATCCAGAGGGTGAACTGATCGCACGGATTGAACTGCCGGCTGGGCCATCGATCGCCTATTGCCACAATGGGAGTTGGTGGGATGTCACGGCAGTGTGTCCGACCATCGCACATTGGTTAACCGGTTCTGTGCCAATCCAGCGGATTCGTGATTCAAAAGCATCTCCGTTGGCGATCAGTCAAATTGAGACATGGCTCGCCCCCAGTGACTTGCAACCAATCAAAGCCTTTGGTGTGACTTTTGTCGCCAGTCTTCTCGAGCGATTGGTTGAGGAAATGGCTAAGGGAGACGAATCGGAGGCTGATACGGTTCGAGCGAATTTGGACACTGAATTGAAAGCGACAGTCCAGGCGTTGATTCCGGGCAGCGCAGAGGCACTCAGGCTACGTGAATCCCTAATCCAGTCCGGTCACTGGTCTCCCTATTTAGAGGTTGGTTTAGGGCGAGACCCGGAGATCTTCACCAAATGCCCGCCGATGGCTGCTTTAGGTCACCACTCGGTTGCAGGACTTCTCTCGGAATCCCACTGGAATAATCCAGAATCCGAATTAGTTTTGGTGTGTGACGCCAACGGGCAAGCAGTCGGCGCGACGATCGGTAATGATGTGAATTTACGTGATGTTGAAGGCCGCTCGACGTTATTGCTTGGCCGCGCAAAGGATAATCGTGGGAGTTGTATCCTCGGGCCCTGGATTCGGATCTTTGATGACAGCTTTAATCTTCAGTCGCTAGCCAACGAGTCGATTACGCTTGAGGTCGAAGGCAATGATGGCTTCCATGTGTCAGAAACCGCATCACTCAGCGGCCTTACACGAGGCCTACCCGCGTTGGTCGATGCGTTGTTTGACCAGCACGATTATCCCGATGGCGTGTTCGCCTTTACCGGTTCGCCAATTGCGCCAATTTGGGATCGTTCTGTTCAAGGTCAGGGATTTACACACCTAGAAGGAGACCGTGTCACCATTACGATTCCATCGATTGGCTCGCTGACTCATGGCATTGAGCGTTGTCCGGCTCTTGAGCCATGGAGTCGCGGATTGCACGAGTATATGTGCGATCTTGCAAAGCGGAAATTACTCTAGACGTGGAGATAGGCCTTTCCGAGTTCATTGGACAGATTTGTCTGATTTTCATTTTGGCGGGTTTGGTCAAAGGTACGGTGGGCTTCGGTTTGCCGACGATTGGGATTGGTCTTGGCGCGCTGATCTCTGATATTCCAACAGCGATGATGTTGATTTTAGTGCCGACCGTTTTGACCAATATCATCCAAATCTGGAATACCGGGTCGTTAGTCGATGTCATCACCAAATCCTGGGCGTTTCTCTTAGGCTCGGTTCTTCTGGTACCCCTGGGGTTGTGGGCGGTCGTATCACTGCCTTCCTTCCCGTTTGAGCGGCTATTAGGTCTCACCATTTTGGTGTACAGCCTGGCTTCATTAAATGGATTCAATCCTGTGATGCAAATGCAGCATAACCATCGTTTGGGGATGGGTCTTGGCTTAGTGAATTCGGTGTTGACCGGCATGACTGGATCGATGTCCGTGCCCGGTGTGATGTACTTGCGTTCGCTACAGTTATCCAAAGATGACTTGCTGTGCGCGATGGGTGTTTTATTTTTGATCTCAACCATCGCGATGGGAATGTCGCTTTGGTGGTTTGAAAGAGCAACCCAAGATCTATCCATTCTCTCTGTGATGATGTGTTTGCCGGTGGGGCTCGGTGTGTGGTGCGGAGTGCGGATTCGGCGAGTCTTGAGTGAAGACCAGTTTAAACAGATATTTTTGTGGGCGTTTGCAGCACTCGGCCTGTATTTGGTCGTTTTTGGTGCCTAAATATCACGACGAGAATCTTGCCGCTGATGGTGAATAACAAGAAAAAGATCGCGGTGGATCAGGTGCTCGCCGGGACTAGAGGAAAACCGTATGTCATTAACACTCAAAGTTGCTGCGGTTTTTGAGGCTGGGCGGTTTTATCCACTAAATAATTCTTCTATGATGAAAGAAAAGTTTTTAAAATTTTAATAAAAAGAGCATATGTTCCAACATGACTACCCCAAATACCGGTCAACCGATTAGACTTGCGATAGTGGGGTACGGCCTCATCGGTCAGCGCCACGCGCAGGCTATTGCGGCGGCTTCTGGTGTTGAGCTCGCGGCTATTGTGGAGCCCGAGGGGAGTGCTTCTCGAGCTGCGGTAGATGATTCGGTCAAAATCTTTCCCGATATCAAGCAGATGCTGAGAGAGGTTGAGCCGGACGGTGTCATTATTGCATCTCCTACCAAGTTGCATATTTCTCATGCCAGAAGTTGCATCGAAGCGAAGATTCCTACTCTTGTTGAAAAGCCAATATCTGACGATCTCGTCGCAGCGCGCCGCCTAACTAAAGATGCAACTGAAGCTAATGTGGCATTACTTGTTGGACACCATCGGCGCTTTAATCCCATCATCAAAAAAGCTCATGATCTCATTAGAGCTGGCGAAATCGGACATGTGCGCGCGATCAACGCAATCTGTTGGTTCTATAAGCCTGACGATTACTTCGAGACCGCACCGTGGCGTAAAATGAAGGGCGCCGGCCCTGTCTCCGTCAATTTGATCCATGATATCGATCTGATGCGGTACTTTTGTGGCGAAGTTGAGACTGTTCAGGCGCAATTCGCCGACGCCAAGCGGGGCTATGAAAACGAAGACTTGGGATCAGCGATTTTACGCTTCGCAAGTGGGGCGATAGGAACAGTCACGGTCTCAGACAGTATCGCGTCCCCATGGAGTTGGGAGTTCACTTCCGGTGAAAACTCGGCGTATCCGAGTACTGAGCAGAGCACCTATTTTATTGGGGGCAGCGAAGGTTCTCTTTCTGTTCCCGATTTGAAGGTTTGGAGACACGAGGGTGAGGTNGATTGGTGGAGGNCGATGCGAGCTGAGTGCTCGAAAACAACGCAGTCAGATCCTTTGCTAAACCAGGTGATCCACTTTCGTCGAGTGATTCTAGGACTAGANCCTCCACTTGTCTCAGGTATGGAGGGGACCAGAAGCTTAGAGGTGATCGATGCCATTCAGCGAGCGGCGATCACACATGGATTAGTTCATTTAGATGCGAGCCAAGAAATGAGTGAGATCTCAGTTGAGATCACTGAGTGACTTAATAAACAGCAGTCAACGAAGAACTGTGAAACCGGTGCAAATTGAGGCACCACAAACTATCCGAGGAGGATACACATGTTAAGAAAAATGAAGATCCATAAGTTGGGAGTGGCGCTGGTGACGGCGGGAGTTTTGACGGTTGGCTCGATCGGAGCGTCCGCGGCCAGTCAAACGTTCTCGCTCGCTACGTCAGCATCTGAGACTGATATGCGTTCGGTCGCTATGCGTGAAGTATTCGCACCGATGGTCTCTGGGTTTGCTGATTTTAAAGCGGGTTACAGTGGTTCGTTATTTGCGCAAGGTACTGAGCTTGAAGCGATTAGTCGCGGTAATGTCACGATGTCGATTGCTTCTGCGCAAGAGTTGGCGCAGTTCTTTCCAGAGTTTTCGATTTTTGCGACTGGATACGTGCATCAGGATGCCGCTCATCAAGTGCGTGTGTTTAATGACCCATTAATGGATCCGTTTAAGAAAAAAGTCGAAGACGAATTGGGTGTCAAGCTGCTATCAGTGATGTATTTGGGCCGTCGCCACGTCAACTTGCGCTTTCCTCGCTCAGAAAAGAATGTGATGACTCCAGCTGATTTAGCCGGTGTCAATCTCCGTATGCCAGGAACAGACGCATGGCAATTCTTGGGTAAGGCGCTGGGTGCGTCTCCAACACCTTTGGCGTTTAATGAGGTTTACACAGCGCTTGCATCGGGTGCTGTCGATGGACAGGACAATCCGCTACCAACAGTGGTAGACAAGAAGTTCTATGAAGTGACTAAGCAGATTTCATTAACGTCTCATTTAGTTGATCTGAACTATATCGCTTTTTCGAAGAAAACATGGGATAGCCTCACTGCGGATCAGCAAATGACAGTGCAGCGTGCGGCTGATGCAGCGGCCGCTTACGGCCGGTTGAAGCAATTGGATAAGGAGAACAATCTAGCTGACTTCATTCGTAGCCAGGGTGTTGAAATCTACACGCCCGATCTGAAAGCCTTCAGAGAGCATGTCCAATCCCAGTATGTTGGCAGTGAAACCGCTGCAAGCTGGCCAGCAGGCGTTCTCAATAAAATTAATGCTCTAGGAAACTAAGGCAGCACCAATCGGGGTGGGATTGACTATGTTGGAACAGTTTAGACTTAGGCTATCCCGCTTCGCGGAATTCTCAATGGCCGCCTTGCTGGCGGTCATCTTTATTACGTTCCTTCTTCAGATTTTCGCGCGTTATGCTCCGAATCTGGCCTTTCTGGTTCCGATTGAACGCTTCGCTGTTTGGCTCGGTGAGGTAGAGCCGATCGGATGGACTGTCAACCTAATTTCCCTGCTTTGGGTTTGGCTGATATTTATAGGATGCGCGTTTGCGATTTCTGACAAAGACCATGTGGTATTTGATGTATTTGTGCAAGCGTTGCCACCGCGACTCAGATTGATTTTGGGTGCTGTCGTTTCTGTCATCGTTGTCTCTGCCATGGTGTACGCCTTCTTACCCACGTGGGATGCGGTGTTCGGCAGCCGCTTAATGGAATTGAAAAAGATTCAAACCCTTCGAGTTCCTTTGACGGGTGATAAGATTCCAAATAAGTGGTTATTTGCACCGTTCATAGTAATGATGCTCGCGCTTATCGCGAGGTATACCTTTAGCGCCATTAGTTTGGTCCGACAAGTTAAGTACGCTGGCTCATTAGACGAGCAGCAAACACGATGAATGTTGACTTAGCTCTCGGATTAGTCACCTTGTTCGGCACAGCTGCTATTGGCATGCCAGTAGCTTACGCGATCATCATTGGTGTTTTAGTGTATCTCGGGTTAGCAGGGCAAGACCTCGCGATCGCTGGCGAAACGATGGTCCAGCGGCTGTTTGATGGCTTCTTGTTGCTAGCGGTTCCGCTCTTCATTGTTTCAGCAAATATTATGAACGCGGGCTCGATTTCGGATCGCCTGCTAAAGTTCTGTGTCGCNCTTGTGGGTCGCTTCAGGGGTGGCCTTGGTCATGTTAATGTCGTCGCGAGCCTCATTTTTTCCGGAATGTCTGGCTCGGCAGTCGCCGACGCGGCGGGTATTGGAAAACTAATCATCGATATGATGATAAAGAGCGGACGATATAGCCCTGGATACGCCGCAGCTATTACGGCGGCTACCGCAACGATAGGTCCGATCATCCCTCCATCAATACCACTAGTGCTATATGCGCTCGTTTCTGACACTTCGATCGCGGCTCTCTTTCTCGGCGGGATTGTTCCGGGNCTGATTATGGGTATTGTTTTGATGAGTATGAACGCTTGGATCGCTCACAAGCGTAATTTTGGAAAAGAAGAGGCAGTNCCTCTGATGCAGCTGCCTGGTATCACTTTGAATGCGGCCCCAGCTTTGCTGATGCCGGTGATTCTTTTGACCTGCATCTACTCTGGGGTCACNACGCCAACCGAGGCTGCCGCGATCGCGGCCTTTTACGCGCTTTGTGTGTCTGCNTTTTTATATCGTACTCTAAAATTCAAGACGCTCTATGATGTTTTCGTNGACAGTGCTCGGTCTGCAGCGTCTGTTGGGGTTGTGATTGGTGCGTCCATGATCCTGATGTATGTGGTNATCCAAGAAAATGTGCCTCAGATGATTTCGGATCTGATGGCGGGATCGGACGTTAGTCCCCTTGATCTTTTTGATCATCGTGAATTTGCTGGTCTTGCTGTTGGGTTGTGTGTTAGACGCGACTGTGATTATTCTGGTGATCGTCCCACTTTTCATTCCGACGTGTAACGCGCTCGGGATCGATCTAGTCCACTTCGGAGTTCTAATTGTTGTGAACTCAATGATCGGTTTGATCACTCCGCCCTATGGCATACTTCTGTTCGTCATAAGCGCGGTGAGTCAGATACCACTTAAAGATATGATTCGGGAGATATGGCCATTTCTCGGAATTTTAGTCGCAGCGTTATTTGTGATGATCCTGGTCCCCGACATCGTTTTGTGGGTACCGCATTCTCTCGGCTATTAGTGCTGACAGACTCTACTAACCAGATTTTGTAAGACAATCTATGAGCGACGAAATAAGGAAATCAAGCTCTATGGGCGAAAAGATCAAGGGAATTATCCCGGTCATGCTAACGGCTTTCGATGATCACGGCGGCATCGATTGGGATAGTCAAAAACGCCTGACTGAGTGGTATTTGGAGCGGGACAGTGAGTCTCTCTTCGCTGTCTGCCAGTCGTCGGAAATGCTGCACTTGGATCTACATGAGCGTGAGGCATTGGCGCGCTTCACTGTCGATGTGGTCGCTGGCCGAGTACCTGTAATTGCATCGGGCCATGTAGGAGTAACTCTAGAAGAGCAAATCACTGAGNTGACCCAAATAGCTAACACAGGTATCGATTGCCTGGTTTTTGTCACGAACCGNTTAGATCCGGATAATTTGGGATCGGAGCACCTATTCAAAACTGTCGAGACGTTAAAACAAGAGCTGCCAACCGAGTTGCGGCTCGGCCTCTACGAATGTCCCGTGCCATATCGACGGTTACTATCAGACGNTGAGATCACTTATTTCGCGCAAGACCCGAGGTTCGTGATCCTTAAAGACGTGTCCTGCGACTTGCAGACAGTAAGACGTCGATTAGAGCTGACGAAAAATTCGAGTCTCATGATCAGTAACGCGAATGCTGCGATCGCATTTAAGGCGATGAAGTCTGGGGCCAGTGGTTTTTGCGGTGTCTTTAATAACTTTCATCCCGACCTNTATCGCTGGATCCGAGACGAGGGCGAGATAAACACAGATCTGGCGGACGAACTGGCTCGGTTCTTGGTTCTCTCTGCGACGACTGAGGGGATGGGCTACCCAAAGCTGGCCAAGATATATCACCAACGGCTNGGCACGATCCAGTCTTCATTCTCGAGAGCCGTTCCCGAAGATATTTTCGAGAAGCACTGGGCTCTAGAGTCGATTCTCGAAAAAATTGAAGAGGGTACAGAGTACTACCGCGGAAAAATTCAGGCGCTGAGAAACGCACAGTGGCAGTCGTAGTCTTCGGGTCCGCCAACGTCGATATATCCGTAGGTGTGGAGACATTGCCCAGGCCTGGTGAAACCAAACATGGGTCTGATTATCGGATCAGTCTCGGAGGTAAGGGCCTCAATCAGGCTGTAGCGGCNAGTCGGTTAAGTAAATCCCCGGTTCAGTTTATAGGTGCGGTTGGCACTGATCACTTCGGCTCACTTGTGGTGACAGGGTTGGCGGATTTAGGGGTGGTGACCTCCGATATCCGTTTTGACTCAAGAAGCCCTACCGGTCTGGCACTGATTCATGTGGATGGAGACGGAAACAATTCAATTACAGTGTCCGGTGGCGCGAATCTATCGTGGACATCTTCGGATATTTCGCAGTTCACGTTTGACGGAACAGTAGTTGGGTTATGCCAGCTGGAAACTCCCGTCGATGTGACGTTTGAGGTATTGAAGANAATATTTGATCAAGGTGGCATGACCATCTTAGACCCTGCACCGATTCCTGAAAAAGACATCGACAACATGTTTTCTGTTGTTGACATCTTGACCCCCAACCTGCAGGAGGCCGAGCGTTTGTGCAATCGGAGAATTCTCAACTCAGAAGATGCAATCCAGTGCGCTATCGCACTGGTACAAAAAGGTAATTTCANGGCTGTGATTCTGACCATGGGTGAAGAGGGTGTCGCTTATAGTGAAGATGGCGTCGAGGGAGAGTGGCTGCCAGCATTTGTCGTTGATGCGATAGACACAGTCGCCGCGGGAGACTGCTTTAACGGTGCGCTTGCAGCCGCAATCGTAGAGGGTACAAGATTCCGCGAATCTGTNTTGTTCGCGATGGCTGCGGCCGCATTGTCGGTCACAAAGCGGGGAGCATCTAGCGCTATACCAGCGCTAGTCGAAGTGCAAGATTTTCTGGATATGCTTTAAATTAGCGTTGCGTCGAGACCAGACTCGTGGATGAACGCTTCCTTNACAGTTTGTTCGTTAGCTTTTTGCTCTGTCCAGAATTCGAAGGCATCCAGCCCCTGATAAAAAAATAATTCGAACCCAGAAATGGTTCTGACATTAGCGTTACGACAAGTCTGCAGGAATTCGGTATCTAGGGGGGTATACACCGCGTCAAACGCCCATTTTTGGTTTCCGATGTACTCTGAGCAAATTGGCATTCCTGGCGATTGATAGTGACCGATTGGGCTGCAGTTCAGGATTCCTTCGACCTTGTGACTGACAGTTTTGAGTTCCGATTGCTGCACAACTAACGCGTCAGAGCCATTTTTGCGTAATGCATCTACTAACTCTGAGGCCTTGATGGCCGATGTATCGAATATGTGACAAGTCCCCCTAGAGAGTGAGGCGAGGCCGAACGCTACGGCGCATCCGACCCCGCCGGCTCCCAAAATGAGGGATGATCCAAGGTCGACGGTATCGAGCTTCGACTTGATTGCGCGAATAAACCCGGAGTAATCAGTATTGATAGCGCACCTCTCCGTTGAAAACTTGATCGTATTTGTCGCGCCGACGAGTTGAGATGACGCTTCATAGCTTTGCACAGATTGCATAGCTATCTGTTTAAACGGGTAGGTGACATTGCACCCGTTGTAACCGTTGTCGCAAAGGTAGTTAAGTTGATCTATGAAACCACGGTTTGTAGTAGTTTTTGGATCAAATAGTTCATAGGTAACCTCGATTCCGTGGAGCTTACCCAAAAATATATGGAAAGCGGGCGCTCTTGATTTCGCAATGGCGTTTCCGATAAGACCCAGTTTGAGTTTCAGTTTCAAAAAAAATCTCCATGACAGATCTCTATTATACGTCGGGATTTAGTGATTAAGCGGAATTTAAATAAATAGAGCATTGAACATTTTTTGTGAATCGTCGATCGTTCGTGCTATGCAACATAAATTTTCACTCGCTTTTTTGACTGTCAAGGATATCCGTCCCATCGAGATGATAAGGGTAGCTGCGGAAACCGGTTACGATTGCGTCGGTCTACGTCTTCTGCCTGCCGGTCCCGACGGGCCATACTCCATCTTGAACGATCGTTCAGAGCAGCGAAACGTCCTTTCCGCATTAAGTGACACGGGTATTCAGGTAGCCGATGCTGAAGTCGTGCGAATCGGAAAGTCTTTTAACCTTGAAATCCTCCTGCCTTTTTTTGAGGTATGTTCGTACCTAGGAGCCAAACATGTCCTAGTGGTTGGAGACGATCCTGATCGGACGCGACTGATCGATAATTACGGCGTATTTTTGGCTAAGGCAGCGGAGTTTGATCTCTCAGGTGACCTGGAATTTATGCCTTGGACGGCGGTTAAGACAGCAACAGAGGGGCTGGAAATATTGAACGCAGTGAATTCAAGTAATGCCGGTTTGTTAGTCGATGCACTCCATTGGGATCGGAGTGATGGGAGCATTGATGCACTCAAACATATTCCAGATTCTTTGGTCAATTATATCCAGCTGTGCGATGCGCGGAGGCTTGTGAATCCGACCACTGACCAACTTCTCCACACGGCGCGATCTGGACGATTATTGCCGGGCCTGGGAGATATCGATCTGACTGGGATGATCGCTGCCTTGCCTAAGGGAAAGGTATATAGTGTTGAGGTCCCTAGAGACGCAGAGTCCATCCGCTTATCGCCTCGCCAACGAGCTGAAGAAGCGTTAGTCTGCGCCCAATCAGTCGTTAATAGTTCAGCGCGAGCTTGCGCTATCGATTAAACGAGGATTTCGGTGATATGACGTTAAACAAACCAAAGCAAGATCCCGCTATTCGGACCATAGCCATGCCAGCAGATACAAATCCAGCCGGTGATATTTTTGGCGGTTGGTTAATGGCCTAGATGGACTTGGCTGCTGGTAATACGG
>JGI26086J50260_1000978_pt1 | contig 17364 bp, 16 predicted proteins | sample SaaInl3SG_22_DNA_FD_50260 | JGI IMG/M metagenome (IMG submission 50260)
CCGAGCATGTGGATGGTGATGCTGTGTGGAATGAGGTTGCCGTCGACCACCAATTTGCCGAGCCACGCCACAAAGCCCAGGGAGAGCACGCCGAGCAAAGCCAGCAGCGTGGTGCGCAAGTCCCGCGACAACGCCGCCGCCAAGAACAGCAAGGCAGCCGGAAGCCCCGCCAGCGCACCTAAAAGTCGGTTGATGAATTCAATCCAGGTGTGGGCGGCGTTGAACGTCGCGTAGTCGTGCTTGAGGTAGGGTTGCCACTGGCCTCGGGTGCGTTCGAGGTCGAAGTCGCGAGCTACGAGCGCCGTTTGGGCCACCCAAAGCGTGTCGTTCTTCACCAGCATCCGACCCTCGTCGTAATGCGCGCCGGGTGTCCAGGTCACTTGGGCTTCTTCCGTCGGGGGCACGAGCAGCCCAAAGCACTTGGGCCAGTCCGGGCACCCCATGCCGCTTCCGGTCATGCGCACCACGCTCCCGGCCAAGACCACGAGGAAGGCCAGCCAAAACGAGGCGCGCGCCAGCGGAAGCAGCGCTCCGCTCATGGGCGCACGTCCGCTTCTCCGTAGTGCGTCACCGCCACCTTGGGCACGGGGTACATGCCGTCACCGATGGCCGTCACCTTGGCCACCAAGGCTNCCGCATCCACCACNTCCGCGTCGTAAATGACCAACGCGGTGTTGAGCGCGCGGTCCTTCTCGAAGTTGATTTTGGCCGACGCGACGCCGGGGACTTCGAGGAGTTCTTTTTGGACTTTCGCCACGCAGCCGATTTCGCACATCATGCCTTGCACGGACAATTCCGCCACGGTCTTCTCCACCGTGCCTTCGACGCGGGTTTCGGAGTAGACGGTTTCGACGGCGGGAGGTTTGGATCCGCCGCACGCGGACAACATGCAGGCTGCAGCCAAGGCCAAAAGAGAGGGGGTTCGCATGGTTCAAAGATAGAAGCGCCCTGTGNGCGCGCCATGCGCCTTGTGCTAATTTTGCATCCTCATGGGGACCTCCAACGCAGCCATGTGGCTGGCACTCCTGATCCTCGGTTTCATCTGGGGAAGCTCCTTCATCCTCATGAAGTTGGCCCTGTTCGACACGTCCGGAGCGCCCCTCTTCCCTGCCCTCGATGTCGCCATGGGGCGCATCGCCATCGCNGGCCTGGCCCTCTTGCCCGTGGCCCTTCGGCACAGAAANCACCTCAACCGCAAGACCCTGCCGTGGCTCCTCGTTGTCGGCGCCGTGGGCAACCTCATGCCGGCCTACCTCTTCACGACCGCCCAAACCCTCCTTCCCTCCTCCGTCGCAGGCATGCTCAACGCCCTGACGCCCATGTTCACNTTTCTCGTGGGCGTGGCGCTGTTTGGGACGCGGGTCAAAAGCCTTCAGGTGGTCGGCCTCGTTGTGGGCTTGGTCGGCGCAGGCATCCTGGCCTTTCAGCCCGGGATGGGCTCGGACCTTGAATCGGGCATGACGTGGGGGGCCGGACGGGTCGTCTTGGCCACGGCCTTCTACGGCGTCAGCGTGAACACCATCCGGAACAAACTCAGCCACGTCCCCCCCGCGGCCGTGGCGTCCCTCGCCCTTGCGTTGGTCGGGCTGCCCGCCTTGGCCGTGGCCCTCACCGGCCCGGGCGCCGAACTCGTGGCGGGGCATCCGGACGGCCTGCGCGGCCTTGCGGCGGTGGTGGTGCTGGCCGTGGTCGGCACAGGCCTGGCCCTCATCGCCTTCAACCGCATCATCCAACGCACGAACGCGCTGTTTGCCAGCACGGTGACCTACATCATCCCGATTTTCGCCATCATGTGGGGGTGGTTGGACGACGAACCGCTGACCTTCCTGCACCTCGTTGGAGGGCTGGTCGTCTTGGCTGGGGTGAGGTTGGTGAACCGAGGGGGCAAATAGGTTTGAGCATTTCAGACTTTATCACTACCTTTGCGGCCCCTTTGTGGGAAAAAAACAACACTCATGTATGCAATCGTAGAGATCGCAGGGCACCAGTACAAGGTACAGAAAGACCAGCAGGTGTTCGTCAACCGCCTCGACGCAGAAGAGGGCAAGAAGGTCAGCTTTGACCGCGTGCTCCTCGTCGACAAGGACGGTGACGTAACTGTTGGCGCCCCAGCGGTAGACGGCATGGCCGTCCACGCCGTCGTTGAACGGCACTTGAAGGGAGACAAGGTTCTCATCTTCAAAAAGAAGCGTCGCAAGGGACACCAGAAGCTGAATGGCTTCCGCGCCTCCCTGACGGAAATCAAAATCACGGACATCAAGAAGGCTGCAGCCAAGAAAAAGGCTGCACCGAAGAAGGAGGAAGCTCCGGCCGATGCTCCTGCGAAGTCAGAAGAATAAAACAGACCTCCAGGGTCTCTAACCCCCGATACCATGGCACACAAAAAAGCGGCAGCGAGTTCGAAGAACGGACGTGAGTCCCACAGCAAACGGTTGGGTGTAAAAATCTTTGGCGGTCAGCAATGCATTGCTGGCAACATCCTCGTGCGGCAGCGCGGCACCCAGCACCACCCAGGCGAGAACGTTGGCATCGGCAAGGATCACACCTTGTTCGCCTTGACCGACGGCCACGTCCAATTCCGCAAGAAGGCGAACAACCGTTCGTTCGTTTCCGTGATTCCCGCGGGAGACGCCTGATTGAAGCACGTACAGAAAGCATGTGAACTCCCGGCCCCAACAGGTCGGGAGTTCTTATTTTTGAGCAACACAGACCAACACCTATGCTGACCCTCCAATGCCTCCGAGAAGAGCGCGACCGCGTGCTGGCCGCCCTCGCCAAGCGTCACATCGACGCCGCCTCGACCGTGGATCAGATCCTGGACTTGGACGCCCAACGTCGGGCCACCCAGACCGAACTCGACCAAGTGCTCGCTGAGAGCAACGCATTGTCCCGCCAGATTGGGGGGTTGATGCGTGAGGGCAAGAAGGACGAAGCGGAGGCCATCAAGGCCCAAACCGCCGGCCTCAAGGACAAGACCCACGAGCTGAAAGAAGCCATGGACGCGGCTGAGGCGCAGCTTCAAGAGCTGTTGGTTCAGTTGCCCAACACGCCGTGTGACTTGGTGGCTTCAGGAAAGAGCGCCGACGACAACGTCGAGGTGTTTCGCAGCGGCGAACCCCCGGCAGCGGGCGGCCACGCCAAACCCCACTGGGACATCGCCAAGGAATTTGACCTGATCGACTTCGACCTCGGGGCCAAGGTGACCGGAGCAGGCTTCCCGTTCTACAAGGGCAAGGGAGCCAAGTTGCAACGTGGGTTGATTCGCTTCTTCCTCGAGCGTGCAGACGAGGCCGGGTACACGGAATACATTCCGCCTCACGTCGTGAATGCCGACTCAGGCTACGGCACGGGCCAACTCCCGGACAAGGAGGGCCAGATGTACCACATGCAAGACGACGACCTGTACATGATCCCGACGGCTGAGGTGCCCCTGACCAACATCTTCCGAGACGTTGTGCTCAACGCGAGCGACCTCCCGACAAAGTTGTGCGGGTACACCCCGTGCTTCCGACGCGAGGCGGGCAGTTACGGCAAGGACGTGCGCGGCCTGAACCGCCTGCACCAATTCGACAAGGTCGAGATCGTCCAAATCGCGCATCCCGACGAGAGCTACGCCACCCTGGACGCCATGGTGGAGCACGTGAAAGGACTGCTCGAGGGCCTCGAGTTGCCGTACCGCATTCTTCGCCTTTGCGGAGGGGACATGGGCTTCACGAGCGCGCTGACATACGACTTTGAGGTTTGGTCTGCCGCCCAGGAACGCTGGTTGGAAGTGAGCTCGGTGTCCAACTTCGAGACGTTCCAAGCAAACCGCCTCAAGTGCCGCTTCAAGGACGAGGACGGCAAGAACAAATTCGTGCACACCCTCAACGGATCCGCGCTGGCGTTGCCACGAATCGTCGCGGCGTTGCTCGAGAACCACCAGGATCACGATGGGGTGACCATCCCCAAGGCCTTGGTTCCCTNCGTCGGATTCGAGCGCATCGACGCATGATTCACACCGCACCCTCCATCGCCATGAGCACGCTGACTTTCTTGGCCGTGTGCGCTTTGGGGTGGGTGGGATGCGCCAAACCTGGCGACGACCACCTCGCCCCCCTGAACGACGCCCACCGGGCCGTCGAACAAGGCATGACGGCCTTGGCGACTTGGGACGTGGACAGCGTGAAAGCGGCGCGGAATCGCGTCGTCGAGCGCTTGAAGGACCTCGATTGGTTGGTCGCCGACACCACCTTGACGTTTGCGGTGGCGGACGGCCAACTCATCGGCGACTGGAACCGCGTCAAGCGCTTTTTGAAAGACGGACCCGAGCGACTCACGGCCTTGGCCAAGGAAGGCAAGGTGTGCCTTGCGCAACTCGACAACCTGACAGCAGCCATTCGCGAAGAGGCGACGGTGGACTCCGAAGGCACGCCCATGGACGAAGTCTACTTCGCCAAAGCGGCGGCGCGCGAACTTGAACTTGTGGCGAAGTGGGAGGCGGCGATTGCGGAAACCAGGCGGATGGTGAGTTCCGGATTGGAGCTCGAGGGCCAGACGCGGGCTTCGCTCGACAGCCTCATCCGCGCCAAGCGCGCCGAATGGGCGCGGCAAATTGCAGAGAACGAATGACGTCCTGGTTCCATCACGGACTTGCAAGCCTGCTGCGGGAGGCGCGCTTCCGCCACGTTGTGGCGGCCGTCGGCTTGGCCATCCTCGGATGTGGGGTGCCGCAGGAGGTGATGGCCCAAACGGATTTGGAATTGGCGGAGTTCTACTACAACGAAGGAAGCTACCCCCAAGCGAGGCTGTACCTCGAGGGGATTTGGAAGAAAAACAAGACGAACGCCGTGTACGAGATGTACTACGCGACGTTGCTCGCCTTGGACGATTTTGAGACGGCTGAAGACGTGGTCAAGGAGCGACTCAAGCGCCGCCACAAAAATTCTCGGTCCACGGCCCTGGTGGATTTGGGGTCGCTGTATTTGCATTTCGACAAGCGTGAACAAGCCCTCGAAGCCTTCATGGAAGCGCTCGAAGAATTGCAGCCTGGCCGGGCGGCCGCCGTCTCGCTCGCCAACGCCTTCATCCAGCTCGACGAGCTCGACATGGCCCTCGCGACCTACGAACGTGCTGAAAAACTCGGCACGGTGGGCTTCGACTACGAACTGGCCAACCTTCAGGGCATGCGAGGGAATTACGAGGGCATGCTCAACGCTTACATGGCCTTGCTCAGCACCAAGCCCAACTACCTGCGCACCGTCCAAAACAGCCTGAACCGCAACCTGCGGCTGACCACCACGGAGGACAACCGCGAGTTGGTGCGCATGTCGTTGCTTCGGGCCATCCAGAAGTACCCCGACAACACGGTGTTTCCGGAGCTCTTGATTTGGCATTTCAACCAAATCCAAGACTTTGCGTCGTCCATCATCCACGCCAAGGCCCTCGACCTCCGGTTGCAAGAACAGGGCGTGCGGCTGATGGAACTCGGCAACACGGCTCAAGCCAACGGCGACCTCGAAACAGCGCTCGAGTGCTACCGTTACGTCGCCGCGAAGGGGCCCAACAACCCGTACTTTTTCACGGCGCGGAACGAGGTCCTGCAAGTCCGATTTGAGGGACTGACGGCGCAAGTGCCGGCTGACCTTGACGCCATGAGCATGCTGGCTGAAGAATACGCCTCCAGCCTGCGCGACCTTGGCGTGCGCTCGGAGACGGCCATGATGGTGAAGGACCGAGCGCACCTTTTGGCCTTCTACCTGAAGCGCGCCGACGAAGCCATCGCCAGCCTCGAAGCCTTGCTTGAACAAGAGGGACTCAATGAGCGCGTGGCTGCCGTCTGCAAGCTGACGCTTGGTGACATCTACGTGTTTGAGGGATTGATCTGGGATGCTTCCTTGCTTTTCTCGCAGGTTGTGCTCGATTTCAAGGACGACCCCCTCGCCCACGAAGCCAAATNCCGCAACGCCCGCGTCAGCTACTACGGCGGCGACTTCAACTGGGCCCAAAGCCAACTCGACGCCCTCAAAGCCTCGACATCCAAGCTCATCTCCAACGACGCCATCGACCTCAGCTTGTTGATCACGGACAACTTCAACCTCGACACGCTGACGTTGCCCATGGAGATGTACGCGCGGGCCGACTTGCTTCGGATGCAGCGCAAATTCAACGAAGCCCGCACGACCCTCGACTCGCTGACTGCAGCCTTCCCTGGCCACACGCTCGACGATGAGGTGTTGATGATGTCGGCCGACATGTTCCTCGAACAAGGCCAACTCGACACCGCGATGGTCCTGTACCAAGAAGTGGTCGAATTGCACTTTGACGACATCACCGGCGACGACGCGCTGTGGATGTTGGCGGACCTGACGCACCACCGCTTGGGCGATTTGACCACGGCTCAATCCCTTTACGAGAAACTTCTGTTTGACTTCCCTGGATCGCTTCACGCCGTGGAAGCCCGAAAGCGCTTCCGCGCACTCCGCGGAGACGAACTCGAATAACCTGAAACCCCGCCCCATGGTCCTCTACAACGTCACGGTCAGCGTCAACCAAGAATGCGCCAACGATTGGGTGAAATACATGATGGAGGACCACATCCCCGAGGTGCTGGCGACGGGTCATTTTAGGGATTTCCGCCTGTGCCACGTGCAAGGGGAAGCGGAGGGAGGCATCACCTTTGCGGTGCAGTACATGGCGCGCGACGTGGAGGCGTTTGAGGCGTACCAGCGCGATTGTGCGCCTGCTCTCCAAGCAGACCACCAGGCCAAATGGGGCAGCAAGGCCGTCGCCTTCCGCACCGTCCTTCCCTTGATCGCCGAGGGGCACCCCACGGCCGGATTTGAACCCGGAAAGAACTGATCCCTGGCTTAGGTCCCCCCACTCCTGATGCACGTACGCGCCAAAAAACACCTCGGTCAGCACTTCCTTCGCGACCTCGACGCCGCCAGGCGAATTGCCGAAGGCATCACCAAACACCGCGGCTGCACGGACGTGTTGGAAGTCGGTCCTGGAACCGGCGCACTGACGCGGCCGCTCCTCCAGCGCGGGGACCTCGAGCTCCGGGCCGTCGAACTCGATCGCGAATCCGTGGAATACCTCACCACGCAAGGCGTGCTTGCCGCGGACCGGGTGTTTGGGGTTGACCTGCTGAAATGGGACCCGGACGAGGCGTTCCCGGGCGGGGCGCCGTTCATCGTGGCCGGCAACTTCCCGTACAACATCAGCTCGCAGATCTTGTTCCGCGTTTTGGACTGGCGGGACCGCGTGCCGGAATGCGTGGGCATGTTCCAAAAGGAAGTCGCCGAGCGGATCGCCGAAGGACCGGGCTCCAAGACGTACGGCATCTTGAGCGTCCTGCTTCAGTCCTACTACGACATCGAGTACTTGTTTACGGTGCACGAAAACGCGTTTGATCCGCCGCCCAAGGTCAAGAGTGGCGTCATTCGCTTGGTCCGAAACGACGTCACGGACTTGCCCCACGGAATCTCCTTCGAGCACTTCCGTCGCGTCGTGAAAGCCGCGTTCAGCCAGCGCCGCAAGACGCTCCGCAACAGCATCAAGAGCGGGGGTTTTGACGCCACGCTCATCCCCGAGCCGTTCCAAGGTCAACGCGCTGAACAGCTCAGCGTGGCGGAATTTCACGAGCTCGCGGCCGCGTTGCAAGGCTGACCAAGCTCAATCCCGACTTCCCGGACTTCGCAAGGTCAGCCGATCGGCAATTGCAGGCGGATGAACAACGGCAGGTAGAGGCCGACGTTGTCCCCTTCAGCCCCGCCCCGGTATAAGAATTCGCCGCGCACGCCCCACATCGTGGTCATGGGCATCGTGCCTTTGCCTCGTCCGCGCTGCCACTCCAAGGTTCGGCGCGTGTGGCCCCACGCGATGTACCCGGAGGGGGCAAGCGCGTGGCGGTTCAGGTCTGCCCAGGTGACCCCGAAGTTGCCGAAGTTGGCCACGCCAGCACCGTACTCGACAAAGGCCTGTTCGTTGCCAGGTGCCGAGCGGTCCTTGCGCCACAAGGCGTAGAGGCGAAATTTTTGGTCGTACACGTTGAATTCGAGGCGTGCGCCCTGGATGCCCACCAACGTGGAGGGTTCGTTCAAGACGTAGCCCGCATGCACCCCGGTCGTGAGGACCGCGAGCGGACTGACCCACAAGCGGCCTTGGTCGAGGTCGGGGAGGGTGGTGGTTTGGGCTTGCGCGGAGGCGAGCAACCCGGCCGCCAGACCCGCCGCGAACAACGCGTGCAACAGTTTCATGAACCAAAGGTGAGAAACCGGTCACACCTCGGGGAGGACATTCGCCCTACTTTTGAACACAAAGGCACTTGCAATGACCAAGGCCCAAACATTTGGGGAATTCATCATGGACCGACAGGCGGACTTTCCGTTTGTGTCGGGTCAACTCACGCGGCTGCTCACCGACATCGGAGTGGCGGCCAAAATCGTGAACCAACAGGTCAACCGCGCAGGTCTGACCTCGATTCTCGGAGCTTCCGGGAACACCAACATCCAAGACGAGCAGCAGCAGAAACTCGACGTCTTCGCGGACGACACGTTCATGCGCATCCTTTCCTCCGGGAAGAGCGTGTGCGGGATCGGGTCCGAGGAGCGGGAGGATTTTGTGCTGTGCGGGGAGAACGGCGAGGGCCGCACCGGCAAGTACATCGTGTTGATCGATCCGCTCGACGGGTCTTCCAACATTGACGTGAACGTCAGCATCGGCACGATTTTCAGCATCGTCCGGCGCGTCACGCCGATGGGCGAGCCGCTCATCGAAGAGGACTTCCTCCAACCCGGGACAGCCCAAATCGCAGCCGGCTACGTCCTCTACGGCTCGAGCACGATGCTGGTCTACACCACCGGCACGGGCGTGAACGGGTTCACCCTCGATCCCGCGGTCGGGGAGTTCTTCCTGTCTCACCCTGGAATGACGTTCCCAGAACGCGGCACCACTTACAGCATCAACGACGCCGTCAAGGCCAAGAGCGGTCCGGCCACGCAGGCCTTCATCGACGGGTGCCGCGAGGCCGTGGACGCCGGCTTCCGAGGCCGGTACATCGGTTCGCTCGTCGCGGACTTCCACCGCAACCTCATTCACGGGGGCATCTACCTCTACCCTTCCACCACGGACAAGGCCCACGGAAAGCTTCGACTCCTGTACGAATGCTCGCCTCTGGCCTGGATCGCCGAAGAAGCCGGCGGCAAGGCGGTGGACGACCGCGGGCGCATCTTGGACAAGGTGCCCGCGTCGCTCCACGAACGCTCCCCGTACTACGTCGGAACCCGTCACCTCGTCGAGGCGCTTGAGGCCTGCCGCCTCGCCCCTGCGGACGCCTTCGCCACGAAAGCGCCACCGACCGCCTCAGACGCCAACCCCGTCCCGTAACTTTGCCGCCCATGCGGCCGGCTGACCTCCTCCAGTTCTATGTGCGCGATCCGAGAAACGGTGCCCTTCGCGGTGCCCTGTCGCAGCCTGGAACCAAGCTGGAGATGCACGGTGCTGTGGGTTCGGCTGTGGCCCTGAGCGNCGCNGGATTGCTCAGCCACGAAGACGAAAAAGCCAATCCACGGCACCACGTGTTTGTTNTGGACGACAAGGAACAGGCGGCCTACTTCATGAACGACCTGCAAGCCGTGCTTGAAGCGACACGGCCTGTGCTGTTCTATCCCCGTTCGGCGCGCGTGCCCTACGCCGACGCGGAAACCGTGGAGAACGCCAACATCGCCATGCGGGCAGAAGTGCTGAACGAGATCAACGGGGGACGCGACGGGCTGTGCATTGTCACCTTCCCCGAGGCATTGGCCGAGCAAGTCATCACCCGCAAAGAACTCAGCGACCAAACCTTCACCCTCTCCCGAGGCGAATCCTACACCATGGATTTTCTCGACGAAGTGCTGTTGGCCTACGAGTTCGAAAAGGTGGACTTTGTCTATGAGCCCGGGCAGTACAGCATGCGCGGCGGCATCGTCGACATCTTCTCGTTCAGCTTCGACCACCCGTATCGCATCGAATTCTTCGGCGACGAGGTGGACTCCATCCGGAAGTTTGACCCCACCTCGCAGTTGAGCGTGGCCAAAATGACGCGCGCCACCGTCGTCCCCAACGTCGGCAACTCCCGACTCCACGAAGCCCACGAACCCTTCTTCAGCTTCCTGCCCCCCAACTCCGTGCTTTGGATGGAGGACGCCAAGCGCTGCGAAGCGGGACTCGACAAGGCCATGGAGCGCGCGCGCGCGCACTACGACCGCTTGAGCGGCGAGGTGAAGCGCACCCCTCCTGAAGAATTGTTCCTCGACGGAGAGCACCTGGAAGGGCTGCTTGAGCCGTTCTCGGTGGTGGAGTTTGGCGGCGGCACGACGTGGGCGAACCGGATGATCCTGAAATACGGCATGTCGGCCCAGCCCGCCTTCAACAAGCAGTTCGACCTCATCTCGTCNAACCTGAGGTCCAACCACAAAAACGGCTATGTCAACGTCGTCGTCAGCGGTCAAGCCACACAACTCGAGCGCTTGCACGACGTCTTCCACGATCGCCTCGAAGAAGGCGAGGAGCCCGTGCCTTACCAGCCCATCCCGATGGAGCTGAGCGAAGGGTTTGTGGACAAGGACCTCAAGATCTTGGTCTACACCGACCACCAGCTGTTTGAGCGCTACCACCGCTTCCGCCTGAAAGAAGGCTTCAGGAAGAACAAGGAGGCCCTGACCATCAAGGAGCTGATGGCACTCGAAGTGGGCGACTACGTGGTGCACATTGACCACGGCATCGGCGAGTTCAGCGGGCTCCACAAGATTGAGGTCAACGGGAAGATGCAAGAGGCCATCCGCCTCACCTACCGCGGCGGAGACGTGCTCTACGTGAGCATCCACAGCCTGCACCGCATCTCGAAGTACAGCAGCAAGGAAGGCACCCAGCCTAAAATCAACAAGCTCGGCACCAACACGTGGGCCAAGACCAAGCAGAAGACCAAGGGTCGCGTCAANCAAATCGCCTACGACCTCCTGCAGCTCTANGCCAAGCGGAGGTCCGCACCAGGACACGCCTACCCGGAAGACGGNTACCTGCAGCACGCGTTGGAGGCGAGCTTCATGTACGAGGACACCCCCGACCAAAACGCGGCCACCCATGCCGTGCGCGAAGACATGCTCAAGTCCACGCCCATGGACCGCCTCGTGTGCGGGGATGTAGGCTTCGGGAAAACAGAGATCGCGATTCGGGCGGCCTTCCGGGCGGCCTGCGACGGCAAACAAGTGGCCGTGCTCGTGCCGACGACCATCTTGTCGATGCAGCACTACAAGAGCTTCAGCCGACGACTGCGCGACTTCCCTGTCCGTGTGGAATACATCAACCGCTTCAAGACGGGCAAGGCGCTGACCGAGACGCTTCAGAAAGTGGAAAAGGGCGAAGTGGACATCCTCGTCGGCACGCACGCCCTGGTTGGAAAGCGGGTGAAGTTCAAGGATTTGGGGTTGCTGGTGATCGACGAGGAGCAGAAGTTTGGGGTGGGTGTCAAGGACAAACTCAAGACGCTCAAGGCCAACGTCGACACCCTGACCCTCACAGCCACTCCGATTCCGCGGACGCTCCAATTCTCCCTGATGGGCGCGCGCGACCTGAGCATCATCCGCACCCCGCCGCCCAACAGGCACCCGGTCGACACCGTCATCACGGGCTTCAACGAAGAGGTCATCCGGGACGCGATCGCCTACGAGCTCAGCCGGGGCGGACAGGCCTATTTCGTGCACAACCGGGTCGGCAACATCCAAGAGGTCGCGGGCATGATCCAGCGCCTCGTTCCCGACGCGCGGGTGGGCATCGGCCACGGCCAAATGGAGGGCAAGGACCTCGAAGACGTGATGGCTCGCTTCATTGACGGCGCGTTCGACGTGTTGGTGGCGACCACCATCATCGAGAGCGGGATCGACATCTCGAACGCGAACACGATGCTGATCAACGAGGCGCACAAGTTTGGGCTCAGCGACCTCCACCAATTGCGGGGACGGGTCGGGCGCTCCAACCGCAAAGCCTTCTGCTACCTCATGGCGCCTCCCCTGAGCGCCCTCCCGGCGGAATCGCGCAAACGACTTCAAGCCCTCGAGCAATTCTCGGACCTCGGCTCGGGCATGCAAATCGCCATGCGCGACCTCGACATCCGTGGCGCGGGAGACCTCCTCGGCGCGGAACAGAGCGGGTTCATCAACGACCTGGGCTTCGACATGTACCAACGCATCCTTGCCGAGGCGGTGAAGGAATTGAAGGAAGAACAGTTCAAAGACCTCATGGAGGCCGAGCAAGCCGAAACCGGCAGGTACGTCGAAGAGACGGTGCTGGAAACCGACCTCAGCTTGCTCATTCCCGACCACTATGTGAGCGACATCCCCGAGCGGATTTCCCTGTACCGAGAACTCGACGACCTCAACAACGCCAAGGAACTTCAGGGCTTCCGAAATCGGCTCGAAGACCGGTTTGGGCCCCTTCCTGAAGAGACCGAAGAACTGCTCGGAACGATCCGCCTGCGCTGGGTGGCTCAGCTGCTCGGCATGGAAAAGCTCGTGTTGAAAAGCGGGAAGTTGATCGCGGCTTTTGTGTCGGACGAAGACAGCGCTTACTACCAAGGAGCCACGTTTGCGCGCGTGCTCGACTACTTGAAGAACCACGCCAAAGACGCCAGCATGTACCAACGGAATGGCGGGTTGCGCTTGAAAATTGAAAAGGTGGAAGCGGTGCTTCAGGCCCTCGCCATCTTCGAGGACATCGCCGGCATGACCGCCGACCAGGCCGCCGAACTTACCAGCGCCAAATCAGCGCCAGCCCCGCAGGCCGCGCCATCGGAAGGGAATTGACCTCTTCTCCGACAAAGCGCGAAGTCAACCGATCCCGGACCACTCCGACCCCAACGTGTGCACGCACAGCGGCGTGACGCCCAAAGGCCCACTGCGCTCCGGCAATGAGGCGCGCTTCCTCGCGGGTTTGGGTCAAAAGGCCCGTGGATGCGCCAACCATCTGGCCATCGAGTGATTCTCGCTGAATGCGGTAGCTCTCGCGCGTCACGTCCGCACCGAGGAACCAAGCTGCACCGAGTTTGTGCTCTTGAGCCGGAAAGACCATGGATCCCATGGAAATCACCGAACCGGACAACACATCGCCTTTCAAACCCTTCCAAGACGCGCCTTCNCCAGAAGGCGTGCCCACGTACGTTCCGGCGGAAACATGCCACAACCACTCGGACGATTGAGCATGCTCCACCTGGACCACAGCGTGGCCTCCGAGGGCACGAGATGCGTCCACACCCACGCCCCAGCCCTTGGAAACAGGGCTTTGCGCCACGGCAGCCGTTCCCCCGAGGAGGAGGAGGCTCGCGACCCAAAAGCGAAGGTGTTTGTTCGTTGTCATGTTAAGCTAATGTAAACAAAACGTTACGTAGATGCAACACCTATTCTCTACGTTCTTCACAACCAAAAGGTTACAACCTGCACCTTGGGGTTCACATTGGGGTTCACCTTCCTGCAGCAACAAGCCCCGCCTCACGGGCAGGGCTTGTTCACGTTCCTTCCGATGGATGGCCGTCAGCGCACCACCACGCGATGCGGCAAGTGCCCCCCCACAAAGACGAAGTACATCCCGGAGGGAAGGCCTGCCGATTGGAGCGCGGATCCTCGTCCCTCGCGCACCTGTCGCCCTTGCTCGTCGAGAAGCACCCAACCTTGTTCATGCGCTCCGTCGGAGGTGCTGAGCACCGACTGCCCCACCAACGGATTGGGATAGACCCACACGCTTTGCGTTTCCTTGTCCTGTTCCTCGACCGACGACGTCTCCGGGCACACCGTAAAACACGTGCCTTCCATGGCCGCATCGCCACCGCACACGGTATAGCACCCCACAATCCACGTCCCTGTCTTGCACCCTGCAGCCCGATGGCGGTTTTGCGTCGTGGCGGGCGGTTGAGGCCACGCCTGGGTTTCCGTACCCAGCAACCATTCGGTCGAGCCGTAGGTCGTTTCGACGCCGGTGCCGGTTTGGTCTGCGCCTCCCAACACGAACAACTCAGGCGCCGCGTGATCCAAATGAATCGTCAGGTGGTAGCTGTGACGCGAGGCCATGTCAAACGGCGTCCACGTCATGTCTTCCAAGTTCAGCATCGCTCCGGAGGCCACGCCCTCGAACAGGTTCAGGTCGGCATTGAAGACGCGACCTCCTGTCACCATAACCACGTCGGGCAACTGGGTCGACAATTCCACCAGCGTGGCGGCATGGTTGTCGACGGGCACGGGAAGGGGGTCGATTTCGGTCCACGTGTTCGCGTTCGCGTCATACACCTCGCACGACGCGAGTTGAAAACCCTCGGCGGCATTGAACCCGCCTGTCACGAGGTACAGGCCACCTCCCAGCGGCGTCAACGTGTGGGACGCGCGGCCCATGTTCATGGGCGCCACTTCAGTGAATTCCTGGGTGCTCGGGTCAAACACCTCGCACAACGCCGTTTCTCCCTGCCCGTCAAAGCCCCCTGTGATCAATACGCGGCCGTCGTTGAGCTGGACGGTGCGGTGGTTGGTGCGGGGCGACAGCATGTCCGGCCCCGGCTGCCAGCTCTCTTCCGCCACCACAAACACCTCGGTGGACGCCAACGTGTAGTTCCCGTCAAAGCCCCCGAACACCCACACCTCGGGTCCCTCCGCGGAATTCCACCACGACGACACTGCTTGGAAATCCATGCGGGCCTGGCCCATGGGTTGGGTTTCTTGCCAGAAATACGGGCCGTCCCCGTCGAAGCCTTCGTAGCCAATCTCGGCACTTGCAGTCACCGCGGTCCCGTCAAAGCCGCCCATGGCCAACTCTGCCGGTTCCCAAATGCCGTTTACGTTGGCCTGGAACGGCACCATCTGGAACGACTCGCGGTATTCGACCATCGTGCCAGCTTGGCCAACGTTGAACGCGGAGGTTTGGGCGGAAACCACCCACGTGGCAGCCAGAAAAAGGGAGGTGAGGACTTGGCGTTTCATGGAAGCAAAATAGCCCAAATCCGACACTTCTTACCTTCGCACCATCCGCTTCCGCCATGCCTCAGACCGCTCCACATTCCCTGCCCTTCGATCGGCCCGAAGCCTTCCTCGAAGGCCAAGTGATGGTTCTTGACAAGCCCTTGACCTGGACCTCTTTCGACGTCGTCAACAAGGTCCGCTACGCGCTTCGCGGCTTCACGGGAGTCAAGAAAATCAAAGTGGGTCACGCAGGCACGCTGGACCCCCTCGCCACCGGCGTGTTGGTCGTGTGTTGCGGGCGCGCGACCAAAACCATCGACACGCTCCAGGCCCAGGAAAAGGTCTACACCGCGACCGTCCGACTCGGGGCGCACACCCCGTCCTTGGATGCGGAGACGGAAGTGGATCGCTGGGCTGAAGATCCCGAGCGCGTCCTCGGCCTGACGGCCGAGGCCGTGGGCAAGGCGACCGCCGCGTTGACCGGCACGCTCGAGCAACGGCCACCGATCTTCAGTGCCAAGAAAGTCGACGGCGTGAAGGCCTACGACGCGGCGCGGAAGGGCGCGGACATCCAGCTTCGCACCTCGACCGTCACCGTGACGGAATTCCACGTCGACGCCTTGGCCCCCGCCGAGGTCGACGGCCACCCCGTGCTCGACATCGACGTGACCATCCGTTGCAGCAAGGGCACGTACATCCGGTCCCTCGCCCGCGACCTCGGCGACGCTCTCGGGGTNGGAGGCACCTTGACGGCGCTGTGCCGCGTTTCAAGCGGAGATTTTCATGTCGATCACGCTTGGTCCGTTGAGGGCCTCGTGGCCCAGTTGAACGACCACGCCCCAAAAGCCTGAACTCGTGTGGCTTTCGTGCCGAAAAGGCTTGACTCATAAGGTGTTTTGGGCTATTTTCGCGCGCCCTTGAAGGACCCTCCTTCCAAAGGCCTTTGACCCGCTCACATCCCAACCCCTGCAGACATGGCGATGCAACGCATGAAGCTCTCTCAATTTCGGTACGACGTGCCGGAAGAACTCGTGGCTCAGTACCCCCTCGACAACCGCGACGACAGCCGGTTGATGATCATTCACCGAGACACGGGCAAGTTTGAGCACCGCATGTTCAAGGACGTCGTGGACATCTTCGACGAGGGCGACGTGTTCGTGGCCAACAACACGAAGGTCTTTCCTGCGAAGATGTACGGCAACAAGGAAAAGACGGGTGCCGTCATCGAGGTGTTCTTGCTGCGCGAACTGAACCGCGAGAGCCTGCTTTGGGACGTGCTCGTGGACCCGGCGCGGAAGATCCGCATCGGCAACAAGCTCTACTTCGGGGAGAACGACGAATTGGTGGCCGAGGTCATCGACAACACCACGTCGCGCGGTCGGACCTTGCGCTTCCTGTTCAACGGAACGCACGAGGAGTTCATGCAGACCGTGCACCAGCTCGGCCAAACCCCGCTCCCACGCTACATGACGCGCGACGCCGAGCCCGAAGACCGCGACCGCTTCCAAACGATCTACGCGTCGGAGGAAGGTGCCGTGGCCGTGCCGACCGCGGGATTGCACTTTTCCAAGAACTTGCTGAAGCGTTTGGAGATCAAAGGAATCGACATGGCGTTTTTGACCTTGCACATCGGTTTAGGAACCTTCCGTGAAGTGGAAGTGGAAGACCTGAGCAAGCACAAAGTGGATAGCGAGGAGTTGACCATCAACGAGGAATGCACCCGCATTGTCAACCGTGGCATTGAAAACGGCAAGCGCGTCGTCGCGGTCGGCACCACGGCCCTGCGCGGCTTGGAAACGTCCGTCAGCACCACCCAAACCTTGAAATCGTACAAGGGTTGGACCAACCGGTTCATCTACCCCAAGTTCGACTTCCAAATTGCCGACGCCCTCATCACCAACTTCCACACGCCTCAGAGCACGTTGCTCATGACGACCTCCGCGTTTGCCGGTCACGAGTTGACCATGGAAGCCTACCACGAGGCCATCAAAGAGAAGTACCGCTTCTTCGCGTACGGAGATGCCTTGTTGGTGCTGTAACTTCATCCCAACGCAACATCCATTCTCATGAAATCCCTTCTTCTCTCCTTGGTGGCGATGGTGGCATTGGCCGCCAGCCCCGTGTTTGGCCAAGAACTCGCCATCGGCGAAAAGGCCCCGATGGCCACAGGCCCGCTTGTGGGCGTGGACGGCACNAGCCACACCCTGTTGAATTTGAAAGAAGCCAATGGCCTTCTGGTGGTCTTCTCNTGCAACACCTGCCCGTTTGTGGTGGGCAACGGCACCAAAACGGAAGGTTGGGAAGGCCGCTACAACGGTCTTGCTGAACTCGCCGAGTCCCTCCAGGTCGGCATGGTGCTCGTGAACTCCAACGAAGCCAAGCGCGACGGGGACGACAGCTTCAC
>JGI26086J50260_1000979_pt1 | contig 17360 bp, 15 predicted proteins | sample SaaInl3SG_22_DNA_FD_50260 | JGI IMG/M metagenome (IMG submission 50260)
AGTCTTCCTTATATGACTGAAACAAGAGCAGCTGAACTCATTATTTATAGACGAACACATGGTTTTTTTGAATCCATTGAAGCGTTGATTCATGTTAAATATATTGGAGCAGCAACGATTGAAAATCTTCGTCCATTTATTACTACGACGTAATATATTCATCACGCTCATCATCATTTTATGTTTATTTTACAGTGTCACTTATCCACTTTTTTTGATTTTAAGCATCATACTAATTTATAAGTTTCGTTATGATATATCTTACAAAATATTATTTCTAAGTATCATTATTTTTTTTAGTGGATTATTTGTATTGCATTCAAGAATTTCGCATCAGACTTTTACAAATAAAGACATTGTCGTTATTGATAAACAACAACAGTCGTATACGTATCAATACATTGTTAAGGATCAACAAGTCAAGTTTATATTATATTCTCAAGTCGAATATCCTATTGGAACAATATTAACGATTGATGGTAAAATCATTCCTTTTGATGATGCTACAATTCCCAAAGGATTCAACGCTAAGCTTTATTACTTAAGTCAAGGCATTGTTGGAAGAATCAATGAGCGCACGATCATCGATTCGAAAGAAAAGGCATCATTTCAAGAGTACCTCTATGATTGGAAAGAGAAATATAGTGATACTGAAATTGAGCCATTGATGGATGCATTTATATTTGATGATCAAAAAGAACTACATGCATTTAATTTTCAATGGTTATTTTATTTATTTAGTGTTTCTGGTTTACACATATTTGCATTAAGTCAATGGTTCATCTTTATATTTAAAATAAGACAAAAGCACATAGAAATATATGTAAAATTAATAATTGGTTTATTTTTTTTCATTTTTCAACCTTTTCATTACTCAATCATTAGAGTATTATTGATGAATGCTGCATTGTTATTGATGACAATATTTAGGATTCAAATTCCTAAGTATGTTATTTTAGCATTGATATGGATCATCATCTTATTAATTCAACCTTATAAAATATATGACATTGGTTTATTCATAAGTTTCTTTTTGGTCATGAATATGTATCTAAGTCATGATCCAACCTCACAGTCTTTATTGACTCAATATCATATCATTTTATTAGCAACATCACTTATTTTTTTATTGAATGGTCGTTTGATGTTGATACCAATCATCTTCATGCCAATGTTTGTATTTATCGTGATTTATACGATTTTTATGCCAACACTTTTCATGTTTATTTTACAACTTGAAGTTACTTTTTTTATGGAGTGGTTTGATCAACTATTTACGCTATTTGAATGGATTCATCGTTATNTTGGCGGCTTTCAACTAGTNATGCCATCCGTTTTATTAACCTCATTATCTATCATCATCATTTTTTTGATTCATATGTCGCCTTNTAAAAAACGAATCGTAAAAAGATTGATCACATTGCTTATATTTTTCTTTATTTCAGGACATATATTTGTTTTAAATCAAGTNCCAACATTAATGTTTTTAGATGTTGGACAAGGAGATGCAACTGTTTATATAGATAAAGANTGTGTTGTTGTGATTGATGCATTTTCAAATGTCGAATCTTATGTACGAAGTAATGGTAAGCAACACATCGACTATTTATTTTTAACGCATAGTGATTTAGATCATATCAAAGAAGCAAAGCATCTTGTTGAAAATCTGTTGGTAAAACAAGTGATCACAAGTCCTTATCAACAAATTGATGGGATTCAAACATCAACACCTTTCAATTTCCTTCAACATATTTTTGTGGAGAAATTAAAATAGATGTTTTAGGACCTATAGATTCTATGTTTGATGACAATGATGATTCATTGATTATTCTTCTCAATTTTCTAGGAAAAAAAATTTTGTTTACAGGTGATGCTTCCATAAAAAGGGAGCATCAAATTATCACGTATTTCAAAGACGGATATTGATGTATTGAAGGTTGGCCATCATGGATCAAAAACGTCAACTTCAATTGACTTACTTCATCATTTGAATCCTGAATACAGTATTATAAGTTCGTCGAAAAATAATCGTTATGGGATGCCGCACGAAGAAGTGATCAATGCACTCGAAATTTTCCGTGTGAAATATTTTAATACATCTATACATGGTAGCATTCAAATGACGATTTTCAAAGGAGAAATAAAATGGGAAACCTATCCACCATAAATTTGGTATAATCTTTATATGATAATAAAAAACTATGTTTGGATGAGTCCAAATAATCAACATTTACAAATTCAAATTCAAAAACATATCGATACGATTAAACATGATGGTGTTGATGTCATTCAGTTTGATTGTAAAGATAGTTCTTTTTCAGATATTTATGAATCCATGATTACACCATCGTTATTTTTTGATGCAAAAATTATGATTTTATTCCATCTTGAAGCAATTTTAGAAAATGATGATCATCGACAAAAATTCATTCAAGTTTTACAAAGAACTTCAGAAGATTTAACATTATGTCTACAGTTAGATGCAACGCCAGCACATTCAGATTTGAAAAAAGCATTCAATTTGTTTGTGGATATACAAAAAACAACACAAATGAATGTTCAAGATATGGCCACATATATACAATCAAATTTATTAGAAGATGGCTTTAGCATGGATTTTTCAACACAACAGTTCTTTTTAGAACGTTTAAAAAATCAAGAAGCATCAATNTATTCATATTTGAAAATTTTAAAAACATATAAAATTCACGAAAAAATCATATCAAAANAAGATATTGTATTAATGGTGCCAGCACCCATAGAAGATAACATTTTTGATATTGTTACGAGTTACATTCAAGGTGACATTAAACAATCAATATCACTTTTTGATGACTTATTGATTCGTCAAGAAGACCCGCTGAGTATTCTATCGATGATAAGCCGGAAGCTTATGGAAATTGAAGATATTAAACGTTATTTAAAAATTGGATTAGATCAAAGACAAATTTCAGAAAAAATGAATATATCCAATGGAAAAGCATATTATTTAATTAAAGAATCAAAATTACTCGAAGTAAAAGATATTGAAAAGACAATTGATGCAATCAATATGTTAGATTTTAAAATAAAATCTGGACAAATAGATAAAACGTTAGGTGTCTATTTATTTTTAATAGGAGGAGAACATGAAACATCAGACAATCGCCATTATTGATTTTGAGACGACAGGTTTTAAAGGTCGTGAAGATGACATTATTGAAATTGGTGCGCTTATATTTTCGACATCAGATTTTGAAATCATCAATACATATCAAACCTTCATAAAAAGAGATGAACCATTACCTCAAAAAATCATTGAAATTACACATATCACAGATGGTATGCTCAAAGCAAATGGCATTGCAAGAGTCGATGCCGCGCAACAATTATTTCAATTTATCCCTGAAGATGCTGTGATCTGTGGTTACAATATCATGTTTGATTTGAGTTTTTATGAAACACTTATCAAAAAATATGTAAAAACTGAGTATTCAATCCAGCATGATGTTCTTGATGTATTAACAATCTTTCGAGATTTAACGACGACATCCCATAAACTTTCAGATGCTGTGGATTATTATCAAGTGACCACACCCAATACACATCGTGCATTAGATGATGTCATCGCTACATTTGAAGTATTAAAAAAAATGCACACAGAAAATGTGCACATTATTGAAACCTATCAAAATATCATTGGATATCCTCCCTTTAGAACGTATTACGGTCTAAAGCTGCCACATGTCAAGTATTTACCTCAAAGAAGCGGCATGAAGGATTTNATGCTGATATCAAAACTATAAAAAAAAGAATGGTTACCATTCTTTTATTTTACACCATTGACGAGTGTTGCTAATTGTGATTTGTTACGAGCAACGAAGTTTTTATGAAAGATACCTTTTGCTTGACCCTTGTCTAGCTTTTTACTTGCGAAAGCTAAGGTAGTCTTAGCAGCGTCGGCATCTTTACTTTCTACCGCACGCTCAACGGCTTTGATTGCAGTACGAACTGATGATTTATAAGATGCATTGAATAAACGTCTCTTTTCGTTCGTTTTATTACGTTTGATTTGTTGTTTAATGTTTGCCATTGTTTCACCTCCAATTTACGCGATATTATTCTATCAAAACATGACCAAAAAAGCAACAACAAAAACTTTTTTATGGTAAAATATGAATGTTATGAGGTACTTGAAATGAACTTAGCAAACAAATTAACACTTTCAAGATTTGTGATNATCCCAATCATGGTGATCATTGTATATATTCAACCATTAGACGATCCAATTGGTTTTCTCGGATTAAGTATTGANCAATTTGTAATTTCTATATTATTTTTTGTTTCTGCATTCACAGATTATTTAGATGGTTACATTGCTCGTAAAACAAATACAATCACAATTTTTGGTAAATTTTTAGATCCTATCGCAGATAAAGCACTGGTTTTAACAGCATTAACATATCTTTTATATTTAGGAGATATGCCATATTGGGTCATCGTTGTCATTTTTCTAAGAGAATTTATTGTAAGTGGACTTAGACTTGTTGCAGTAGAATCAAAAAAAGTGATTGCTGCTGGTAGNTTAGGTAAACAAAAAACAGCTTGGACAATGTTTGCNATCATGTTCTTTTTNCTCAATTTAGACCAATTTTCATTATTTGCGTCTCAATTGCTCATTTTCATTTTTGTAAGTTTAACAGTATTGTCAGGATTAGAATACATGTATCACCACAAAACACTTTTTAAAAATAGTTTTAAGTAAAATAAGTTCGCGTTACCTATAATTAATAATAAGGAGTTTACCCTATGGATAAAGATAAACGAAGTCAAGCATTAGATCAAGCGCTAAAAAGTATTGAAAAACAATACGGAAAAGGTGCAATTATGAGGTTAGGTGATGAACCTGACCGTAAAATAGAGGCAACACCATCAGGATCCATCAACTTAGACATTGCTTTAGGTGTAGGTGGTTATCCTAAAGGAAGAATCATTGAACTCTACGGTCCAGAATCATCCGGTAAAACCACACTTGCATTGCATGCAATTGCATCATCTCAAAAATTAGGTGGAAATGTTGCATTTATCGATGCAGAACATGCTCTAGATGCTCAATATGCAAAAAAACTTGGTGTTGATATTGATAACTTATTGCTTTCACAGCCAGATACTGGTGAGCAAGCATTAGAAATTGCAGAAGCACTTGTTCGAAGTGGTTCAATTGATATGATTGTTGTTGACTCAGTGGCTGCATTGGTACCAGAAGCTGAAATCAATGGTGATATGGGAGATTCTCACATCGGCTTGCAAGCGAGACTCATGAGTCAAGCAATGAGAAAACTTTCAGGTATCATTTCAAAAACACACACAACAGCAATTTTCATTAATCAAATTCGTGAAAAAGTTGGCGTCATGTTTGGGAATCCGGAAGTAACGCCTGGTGGACGTGCTCTTAAATTTTATTCTAGTGTTCGATTAGAAATTAGACGTTCTGAAGCATTAAAAAATGGTACAGATTTTATCGGAAATAAGGCTAAAATTAAAGTCGTTAAAAATAAAGTCGCACCGCCATTTAAAGAAGCATTGGTTGACATTATTTTTGGAGAAGGTATTTCTAAGTATGGTGAAATATTAGACTTAGCAACTGATTTAGAACTTATCCAAAAAGCTGGTGCATGGTATGCTTACAACAATGAAAAAATTGGTCAAGGTCGAGACAACGCAAAAAAATATTTAGAAGAACATCTAGACATTTATCANTTATTAGAAAAAAAGATTTTAGAACATTATCAAATTTCATATGAATAAATAAAAAGCCATTCATAAGAATGGCTTTTATATTTTAATTGACACGACTTGGATTTAATTCACTTAATCGAATTGAAACATATTCCGTCACAGAAACTGGATCAACGCGATCACTTAAGACTTCGTTGTATGTTATTCTTAAATAAAGCACNGGNTCTGANATGCGTACTAAAAACATTGGTGCATAAGGATACAGTATATTATGATTTAATCTAAATATCGTATTAGATGTTGTAATNCCATAAGGGAGAATTACTTTCGGTTGAGAAATATCTCTATGATTTGAGAATAATGGTTGAAGAACAGATGTTACTGTAATGTCGTTGAGATCTTTATTGTTTTCAACGTCATAAGTGATCCTAAATTCCATACTACCATTTGTTAATGTACCATCTCCGTTTTCTGTTGGTTTTGTTAGGCTGATCCAGTCAACATAGAGCGTAAGATCTTCTAACTCCTCTAAAGATTTAAAATTTCTAACATAATCACTNTCTTCTGTGATTTCAAAATCAAANGTGACACGAGTGGATTGTAAATAAGGGCTTAAATATCCGATAACAATAAGTAGTAATGGTGTTAAAACTAAAAATAATGATAATGCAATTTTAGTTCTATATTTATGAAGCAAGCTAAATAATTTAGGTTTAGATTGAATATTATCAANACTTTTAGGCATATATGTTCCCCTGATTCATAGATTTCTTTTTTTATTATACATGATTATTTATAAAGTTAAAAATATAACATTCAAAGATTGAAAAGAGTGACATAAAAATGTATAATGAAATAGTAGTTTAATTATATATTTTAAAAATGGAGGATATGATGATTACTGAAATCGTATTGATTATCTCCATTTTGCTAACGTTAATTGTAAGTTTAATTCTTGGATATTTCATTCGTGTTTGGCATCACGAAAAAAGTATTCAAGCATCGAAAAAATTAGCAGAACAAATTGTTGAAGATGGAAAAAAAGAAGCTTCTAAATACAAAAAAGAAAGTATTATTGAAGCAAAACAAGAACTATTTTCGTTACGTAAAGAATTTGATAATGATATGAAAGAGCGTCGTCAAGTTGTCNTACAACTTGANAACAAAGTCTCTCAAAGAGAAGAAGCGCTGAATAATCGTTCCGTTTACTTAGATAAACGCGAAGAGTCGATATCAAATAAAGAACAAAAGNTAGANGAACGTAAAGAGCAACTTGAACAATTAAATAGCAAAATGGAAATCGCATTAAAAGAACAAGAAACAAAGCTTCAAGAAATTTCTAATCTGTCAGTGGACCAAGCGCATGATATTATCATGAGACGTGTTGAGGACAGTATGGCAGATGAGATTGCAAATTTCATTCGTGAAGAAGAAGATAAAGCTAAAGTTGAAGTTCAAAATAGATCAAAATTATTAATGGCAAATGCCATGCAAAAATATGCCAGTGAAACAACAACTGAACGAACAGTCACAGTTGTAGATATTCCTAACGATGATATGAAAGGTCGTATCATTGGTAGAGAAGGACGAAACATTCGTACTTTAGAGGCCTTAACTGGTGTGGATTTAATCATTGATGATACACCGAATGCCGTCGTATTAAGTGGGTTTGACCCAGTTAGACGTGAAATTGCAAAACGTGCATTAACATCCCTTGTTTCAGATGGAAGAATTCATCCTGGACGTATTGAAGAGGTTGTTGAAAAAGCGCGTCAAGAAGTGGATATGTTTATTAGAGAAGCTGGTGAAGAGGCTGTTTTCCAAACAGGTATTGGTCGAATCCATCCAGATTTAGTAAAACTTATTGGACGACTATCATTTAGAACAAGTTATGGTCAAAATGTGTTAAAACACTCAATTGAAGTTGCATTTCTCGCAGGCAAGCTTGCTGCAGAAATTGGTGAAGATGAGATATTAGCAAGACGTGCTGGACTNTTACATGATATCGGTAAAGCAGTGGATCATGAAATCGAAGGTGGACACGTAGAAATAGGCGTTAAACTTGTGGGTAAATACAAAGAACCTGCAGTAGTTACTGATGCCATTGCTTCTCACCATGGTGATAAAGANGCAGAATCAGTCATCGCAGTTTTAGTTGCTGCCGCAGACGCATTATCTGCTGCTAGACCTGGCGCTAGAAGTGAATCAATGGAAAACTACATGAAGCGTTTAGAACAATTAGAAACCATTTCTAATGCCGTTTCAGGTGTCAAAAAATCATTTGCGATACAAGCTGGACGAGAAGTTCGAGTCATTGTAGAACCAGAAAAAATTGATGATCTNNCAATTATAAAAGTTGCAAGAACTATTAAAGAACAAATTGAAGAAAATATGACATACCCAGGTACTATTAAAGTTACCGTGATACGAGAAACAAGAGCATCAGATGTAGCAAAATAAAAGAGGCATTTGCCTCTTTTATCATAAGGAGAACTCATGAAATTTTTAATTATTGGTGATGTATACGGAAAACCCGGACTTCAGGCATTAGAATATTTCTTNCCACAATTAAAACAAACATATAATCCTCATCTTATTATTGTTAATGCTGAAAATGCAGCCAATGGTAGAGGTATTAATCAAGCGATTTATAAATCACTTATGTCTCTAGGAATTCATGTGTTAACCATGGGTAATCATGTTTTTGCAAATAAAGAATTAGAAACATTTATCGATCAATCAAATATTGTTCGTCCTCTCAATTATTTGCAAGCCCCTGGTAAAGGGTATCATGTCATTAATTTTAATAATAAAAAAATATTAGTCATGAATGCACTTGGTCAAGCATTCATGAACCAAAACGTGCAAAGTCCTTTTCTCACCATTGAACAAACACTTCGTGATATCGATCACGATATTTCTATACTAGATATTCATGCTGAAGCAACAAGTGAGAAAGTTGCTTTAGGACATTACTTTGATGGAAAAATTGACATTATATTTGGAACACATACCCACGTTCAAACACATGACAGTAGAATCTTACCTCAAGGCACATATTATTTAACGGATGTAGGAATGACAGGTCCTTTAAATGGTGTCATCGGTGTTAAAAAAGAAATTGTTATTGACCGCTTTATCAATGGATATTCGCTTCCTAATTCTGTTGATGACGGTGCGATTCAACTCAATGGTTGGTATATTGATACACAACAAAAAACTCATCAACTCATTCATTTAGAGCATGATGAAATTAATTAATCTTGCTTTTGTTATAATAGATTTGAGGGATAATTATGGATATTGATGTTTCGAAATATTTTAAACCTAATTTAAATGAAGCTAGAAAACGTTCTAGAAAAGACGTTTCACATGATCAATTTCACTTAGATGAACAATTAAAAACAATTGGTCATGGAAAAAAATACTTAATTGATACATACGGATGTCAAGCAAATGAAGCAGATGGTGAAACCATGGCGGGTATTTTGTCGCTAATGGGATTTGAAAAAACAAAAGATGAGTTAGAAGCAGATATCATCATCATTAATACATGTGCCATAAGAGAAAATGCCGAAAACCGAGTATGGGGAGAATTAGGACGTTTAAAGGCGTTGAAAAGAGAGCACCCAGATTTAATTTTGGGAGTTTCGGGATGTATGGCGCAAGAAGAAAACGTGGTCAATCGTATTTTAAAGAAGTTCCAACACGTTGATTTAGTGTTTGGAACTCACAATATTGATCAATTACCACAATATATTCAAACAGCAATGTTTTCTAAGGAACGTGTCATCGAAGTATTTTCTCAAGAAGGACATATTGTTGAAAATTTACCTAAAACAAGAAATCATTCAAAAAAAGCTTGGGTCAATATCATGTTTGGATGTGATGAGTTTTGTACCTATTGTATTGTCCCATATACAAGAGGTAAGGAACGTTCTAGACATAAAGATGACATCATTCAAGAATTGCTTGAGTTAAAACAACTCGGATATTTAGAGGTCACTTTATTAGGTCAAAATGTCAACGCATATGGAAAAGATTTCAAAGATAATGAGTACACTTTTGGAAATTTATTAAGAGATTTAGATACAATTGGTATTCCTAGAATCCGCTTTACGACGAGTCATCCTCATGATTTAGATATGAAAACAATGGAAGCGATTCGTGATTGTGATACCATCATGCCATTTTTTCATCTTCCTGTACAGTCAGGTTCATCTTCTGTTCTTAAAAAGATGAATCGTCATTACACAAAAGAAAGTTATTTAGAAAAACTAAATCAGCTAAGAACAATTGTACCGGGTATTTCAGTCACAACAGACATCATTGTTGGATTTCCTGGCGAAACAGATGAAGATTTTTTAGATACGCTTGATTTAGTTGAAAAAGCGAAGTTTGAAGGGGCATTTACATTTGTGTATTCACCAAGAGAAGGCACACCTGCTGCTAAATTTGAAGATACACTAGATCCTCAAGTAAAAAAAGAAAGATTATATAAACTTAATGAGCTGGTCAACCAAGGATATTTAGAAGGCAATCAAAGATTTTTAAATGAAATTGTTGANGTNCTTGTTGATGGTCCTTCAAAAAATAATCCAGAAATTTTAGCAGGCTACACGNCACATCAAAAATTAGTCAATTTTAAAGCAACAAATGAACANGTTGGAAAGATTGTCAAGGTTAAAATAAATGAAGTNAAAACGTGGTATATGATGGGAGAACTTGTCTAAAAACATNCCATGGATTCACAAGGTTTCAAAAGATGTAAAAAAATGAATATTTAATATTGAAATATTGATTATCAAGCCTTTTTCATGTATGATTAGTGTAAGTAATATTGGAGGTTTTAAAAATGGCAAAACTACAGTTGCAGTCGCAAATTAAACTAAATCAAGAATCTGTTTCTTTGGAATCACTTTTACATGAGCTTCAAAGTTTAAACGCAGAACATTATGTGACTGTATTTCAAAATGCCAATTTTTCACTTCCTCGACAACTAAGAATGGATGTTTTAAGACTGTTACTAGAATCACATGTGAAACAAACAAGAAAAGAAAGATTAGCACTTGCTGATGAACTTAATTACCGCTTAAAATGGTTCTACCAATATTCTGATTTTCAATATGTAAATTTATTAGTATATTATCAAAATGAAAACCTTAATAAATCATATGTTGAAAAATTATTAACGTCTATGTTTGAATATTTAGTTGAGCAAAAACGAGAAGACATCATTCAATCATTAAGAGATGCAAAAAAATCTCAAAACGANCCTTNTGATTTTCAAAACATATTACTTTATAACAACACATTCAATCANATTTTCAAAGATAAAGCAGAAGAAATTGATGGACTTACATTAAACTTNATTAGACCGTTACTTTACAAAAGCTCAACACTACAAGAACTCAAAGCATTTGGAGAAAAATACGGCATCGTTGTTCCTAGAAGACTAAAAAAAGAACAACTTCTTAATGTCATCTATTTAGAGCTACAATCACGTGGCTTATTAACAGATGATTTAAAAGCAGAACTTAAAAAGAAATCGGTTGTCCTCATTCAACGCTATGCAGTTGATCATGACATTAAAGTTTCAACAGAACTTAAAAAAGATGAAATCATCGAATATATTTTAGAGTTCTCTCATCAAACAAAAGCATTTTATACGTATCCACAACCAGATGTGTATGCACTAGAAATTGATGATCCTTTTGAATTTGAAGAAGTAGCAGAAACAAAACAAGCGCAAGCAAATCCAAACCCAATACCGATTGTTCCTGTGAAGAATCAATCAACAAAAGTAAAACCATCTGAAACAAAAGAAAAAGACGTACATACTGAACCAACCGTACAACCCAAACAACAACCTCAAGATGATGTTGTCGCGCCAAATGGTGTACCACTTGTATTAGATCGTCAAACAGCGAAGTTTTTGAAACTTTATTCCATTAGTAAAAATCAAAAACTCATGCTTTTACCCGACAAGAAATATCATAAAAAAAGAAGAACATTTAAGGTTCAATTAGATCAATTAGGAAATGTTTCTTCTCAGAAGAAGCATCATGGCGCAATTGGCGAATTATGGATCCTAAAACTCTTAGCACTTGTTGTGTTGAGAACACTGATCTTTGCATTTGCAATCGCCTTTGTNTTAGGATTACTAGTCGTAGGTTATGCAACAGCAAGTTACTTCTTGAACATAGAAGCACTTAATACGATCAATGATCAAATTAANGCCATTGAATTTTTAGGAAAAGGGTTACTTGATCATTTATTTGATTTTTATCGTCAAATAGGAATATAACATAAAGGAAACTGATTTGTATCATGTCTGAAAATATCAAACATACGCCAATGATACAACAATACTTAGACATCAAAGAAGACTACGCTGACGCGATAGTCTTTTTTAGACTTGGTGATTTTTATGAGATGTTTTTTGATGATGCNAAACTTGCTTCTGAAGTTTTAGATATTACGCTTACCTCAAGACACAAAGAATCTAATATTCCGATGTGTGGCATTCCATATCATGCGTCTGTATTATATATCCAAAAGCTTATAAAAGAAGGATTTAGTGTTGCGATTGCAGAACAAGTTACTGCACCTGGTAAAGGTTTAGTTGAAAGAAAAGTCACACGACTCATTACACCTGGAACTGTTCTTGAAGAAGGGTTATTAGACCCAACCGCACACAATTATCTTGCTGGATTATCAATCGATGAGACCACAATTGGATTGAGTTTTTTTGATATGTCAACAGGACAAGGGTTTGTGTATGCGTGTCACGATATAGAAGAAGCAAAAACACTTTTTTTATCCTATGGAGCAAAAGAAGTCATTGTCAACATGGATATACCGTGGTTTTCAGATATTAAAAAAACGGTACTAAAAGTTCCGAAATCATTTGAAATTCACGCAACAAAAAATCTTAATCAACAAACGAAACAAAGTGTTCAATTACTACTATATTATGTCCAACAAACCCAACAGCACCCCGTTTCACATATCCTTCCTTTTGAAGAGATCAAATTAGAAGAAAACATGTTTGTAGAATCACGTGTCATGTCCCATTTAGATATCTTTCATCAAGAGAAAAAACAATCATTGTATTATTATTTGAATGAAACAAAAACAACAATGGGAAGTCGACTACTCGCCCATTTCTTAAAAACACCAAGCAAAGATTTACAAATTATAACTCAACGTTTGAATGATATTGAGCAAGCCAGCCAACAGTCGCACCTCTCACATATTCACGATCATTTTAGTTCGATTTATGATATGTATAGACTCCTTCAACGATTCATGTATCAACGTGCAAATCCAAAAGATGTGATTCAGTTAAAACACTCATTAAAACAAATTGAACATATTAAAGAGAGACTTATCGAATATACGGTTTTTTGAATCTGAAGTTGCCTCGCTTAATATCGATCCAGCTTTATATCATTATTTAGATCAAGCAATTGTTGAAGACCCTCCAACATTCATTCATGATGGTGGATTTATTAAAAAAGGGTTTGATACCAATTTTGATCAACTTTTACACACGATGGAACATCATCAATCTATATTAGATACCTATTTAGAGGAAGTTAAACACATTACCTCAATTAAACATATCAAACTTGGCTATCAAAAACTTGTAGGGTATTATTTTGAAATTAGTAAAATTTATAATGATCAAGTCGATCAATTTGAGATGTTTGAACGTAAACAAACATTAAAAAATGTTGAAAGATATTCGACAAAACGTTTAAAAGAAATAGAAAGAACATACTTAGAATCCGAAAGTAAGAAACTTGAGATTGAACGATCATTGTATGAAAAAGTTGTCTTACATATTCAACATCATTATTTAGAATTATCAAAAGCATCACAAACGATTGCATATTTAGATGTGATATGGTCTTTAGCGTTTGTTTTTAAAAAAGATCAATACGTAAGACCGAAATTTAATTCATCTTTTGAAATTGAACTAAAGGATGCGAGACATCCGATTGTTGAAAAACATACACGTTTCATCAAAAATCATATTCATCTGACCAAAAATGATCCTATGATGTTAATAACAGGACCGAATATGAGTGGTAAATCAACATACATGCGTATGGTTGCGATCATTGCATATATGGCACAATGTGGGCTCTATGTTCCAGCTTCATTCGCAAATATTCCAATTTATGACGCGATTTTTACACGTATTGGTGCAAGTGATGATATCTCAAAAGGACTATCCACATTCATGACTGAAATGACGGAAACGAATCATGCACTCATGCATGCGACAAAACATAGTTTATTACTTTTTGATGAAATCGGACGCGGGACATCGACTTATGATGGGATGGCACTTGCACAAGGTATATTAGAATATATTCATGATGACATTGGTTGTCATACGCTGTTTTCGACACATTATCATGAACTCACAGACTTAGAACATCATTTAAAAGGGTTAAAAAACTACCATGTTGCAGCAAAAAAACAAGGGCAAATCATGACCTTTTTACACGTAGTTAAACCAGGAAAAAGTGATCAATCTTATGGTGTTGCAGTTGCTTCATTAGCTCGATTACCAGAAAAAATCATTTCACGTAGTCAAATGATTCTCAAATCCTATGAAGCGATGCATATTAGACAATCAACAGATTTGTTTACGTATCAAAATCAAGATGACAGTCAAGATACACACGCGATAATAGAAAAAATTAAAAAGATCAATATCAATGATGTCACGCCTTTACAAGCGTTAACACTATTATCAGAATTAATTGAAGAAGCGGAGGAACAGGATGTCGAGTATTAACTAATGTCCCCTCAGCTTGCGAATATGATAGCAGCTGGTGAAGTTGTTGAGCATCCTCAGCATGTCATTAAAGAATTAATTGAAAATGCCATCGATGCTCATGCTAAACATATTTTAATTGAAGTGACGGATGAAGGTCTTACAAAAATACGTGTTGAAGACGATGGTATCGGAATGGATGAAGTCGATCTAAAAATGTCTATCTTAAGACATGCAACATCAAAAATATCAGAAATTAAAGAACTTTCATCGATGCAAACATTAGGATTTAGAGGAGAAGCCTTAGCAGCGATTGCTTCAGTTTCNAAAATGCAAATCACGTCTAAAACTAAGCAAACTGAAGGTCTTAAAATGATTGTCGAATCAGGTGTCATCCAATCGATTGCGCCGTTTGCAATGAATCAAGGAACTTCTGTAGAAATTGACCAACTTTTTTATAACACCCCTGCACGTTTTAAGTTTATGAAATCATCGTTTCAGCAACAAAAACATGTCAGACAACTCTTTTTAGAAATGGCGTTGTCTCATCCAGACATTGCATTTAAACTTATAGAAAATGAAAAACCTTATAAAACAACGTCAGGATCAAATCATGTTTTGACACTCATAGAAGAACTTTATGGTACGCAATATGCGAGGATGATTCAAGTTCATGAAACAAAAATTGCACATACAAACATCACGATGTACTTAGGATCACCAGATTTAAATTTTTCTACAAAAACATTCATGAATGTGTTCATTAATCAAAGATTTGTAAAACATTATGGACTTCAAGAAAGTATACTTACTGGATATGAAGGTCGTTTAATGGTGAAACGTTATCCTTTTGTTGTTTGTTATATTGAGATTGATCCCAATCGAGTCGATGTGAATATTCATCCTCAAAAGTTACATGTAAAATTAACCAATGAATCAGTGTTAACCTATCATATTGGTGAGACGATCAAACATATTTTCAATGAAGAAGCAAGACCGATTATAAGACCCATGCAAATTAAAGATGATCAGTATCAAGTGCAATCTTTAAACTTTGAAGATGTCATTGAAGAAGCTTCCACGTTTCAATCATATTCAAAATTGCCATCTATGGAATACGTTGGAATGATCGGTGGAACATATGGTATTTTCCAAAATCATGACGGCATGTATTTAGTCGACGCACATGCCGCTCAAGAACGGGTACGTTTTGAATATTATCACCATAAATTCGATGTATTAAATACAACTAAAATTCAAAAGCTTATACCGCTTCCATGGCGTATTGATTCAAAACGTATTCAAGAGTTATTAACAATGAAAGCAACCTTTGAATCTTTTCAATTTGAAATATCAATAGATGGTATACATGCACATCCTCAAAGTATTCAAGAGGATGATATTTATCGTGCAATTGATATCATTTCAACACATCAATCGTTCACAATGTCTGAATTTAGAGATGCCCTTGCAAAAGATATAAGTTGCAAAGGATCCATTAAAGCGAATCAAAAAATTAGTCAACATGAATTTGAGTATTTGATGCATACACTTAAAACATGTCAAGAACCATATCATTGTCCACATGGTAGACCCACCATTATCTCCATCACGTATGAAGACATCGAAAAAATGTTTCAACGGATTCCATCATGAAAAAAGTACTTGTGATTTGTGGACCGACTGCATCTGGTAAAACTGCATTAAGTATTGCACTCGCTAAAAAGTATCATCTCGATATTATCAACGGAGATTCTGTCCAAGTTTATAAAAATTATAATGTTGGTTCAGCAAAAATCAAGGAAAAACAAAAAGAAGGCATCACGCATCATCTAATGGATATCATTGAACCTATCGAGCATTATGACGTTGCAAGGTTTCAACAAGATGCACGAACACGTATTAATCAACAGCCAATTAGTATGATTGTTGGAGGCACAGGATTATACATTAAAGCAGCACTCTATGATTATCGATTTGAAAAAAATATCGCTAAAGCATTAGCGTCATTTCCAGATTCAAACACAATGTATGAAGAAATTTTAAAATTTGATCCCAAGGCAATGGTTGATATACATAATATAAAGCGTTTAAAAAACATGTATCAAAAAGTTTTAATGGGTCAAAAACCATCTGAAAATCAGTATAAAGATCAACCATTATACGATATCCTCACGCTTTATTTAGATATTCCAAAAGACATACTAAAAGAAAAACTAACCATACGGTTAGATCAGCAACTAGAAGAAGGATTTGTAGAAGAGGTCCAATATATTAAAACATTAGGTCCTATTAAAGATGTCATCGGATATCGAGAAATCAACCAATATTTAAATCAAGAACTGACTTTAGAAGAAGCAAAAGCAAGCATTATCAAGAAAAGTTTAGCATTTGCAAAACGTCAAAAGACATGGTTTTTAAATCAAATGCAACCTGTGATCATCAATGCGTCAACGAATACGTTGAAAGATTGTATAAAGGAGATCGATACATGGCTAAAATAACATATCCTATTTATTTTATTGGTATGCCATTATCTGGTAAATCCACCATTGCAAAAAAAGTTGCACAATTAATGGATGTTCCGTTTCTAGATGTAGACAAAGAAATAGAGAAACATGCACATATGTTTATAGATGAGATTTTTGAAGTTTATGGTGAACCTTATTTTAGACAATTAGAAACAGAAACTTTAAACCGATTAAAAGACCAAAACGCGGTGATTGCATGTGGCGGTGGGATTGTATTAAATAATGCACATAAGTCAATCATGCATCATGGTCATGTCATTCATATTATGAATGATCTAGAAACACTTAAAGAGAGACAGAAAAGTAGTTATGAAAGA
>JGI26086J50260_1000980_pt1 | contig 17340 bp, 12 predicted proteins | sample SaaInl3SG_22_DNA_FD_50260 | JGI IMG/M metagenome (IMG submission 50260)
CCGTTGGGACGAGGCGCGCGGGCTTGACGGCTTGATCATTCTGGAAGTGAATACCCAGCCCGGTATGACGCCAACCTCGCTCTCGCCCGAGCAGGGCGAGGCCGTCGGGGTCAGCTTTGGCGCCTTATGCCGCTGGTTGGTGGAGGATGCCTCATGCGACCGTTGAACGCCACGCGCCCAGATCCGCATGATCCAGCGCCCTCGATCTGGTCCTATCGGTTCCAGCGCCTCTGGCTCACGCCGTTTTTCCGCCGCTTGGTCCGCGTGGGCGTGCCTGCGTTTTTTGCCATTGTGGCCCTTGGCTGGTTCGTCTCGGATGAGGAGCAGGTCCAAAGCATGAGCGATAGCTTGGCCGAGATGCGGCGCGAGATCGAAGGGCGGCCTGAATTTCTGGTGAATGTCATGGGCATTGAGGGCGCAAGCCCCGATCTGGCCGAGAATATTCGCACCGTCCTATCCATTGATTTCCCCGTCTCCTCATTTGATCTGAACCTTGTCGAGATGAAGCAGCGGATCGAAGAGATCCCAGCCGTCTTGCATTCTGAGCTGCGGGTGCAATCGGGTGGCTATCTGTCGGTTGTGGTCGAGGAGCGCGTGCCGCTTCTGATCTGGCAGCGGCGTGATGCGATTGTGTTGCTCGACCGCGAGGGAGAATTCGTCGCCGATATCACCGAGCGTGGCTTTGAAGAGCCGATGCCGATGGTGGCAGGCGAGGGGGCTGATCTGGCCGTGGAGGAAGCGCTTGCCCTTTTCGCGGCAGCCGCGCCGATTTCCGAGCGGCTTCAAGGCCTTGTGCGCATGGGCGAGCGGCGTTGGGATGTTGTGATGAGCGATGGCTTGCGCATCCTGCTGCCTGAGGAAGACCCCGTCCGGACCCTCGACCGCGTGCTGGCCCTGCACGATATGCAAGATGTTCTCGACCGCGATGTTCTGCGGATTGATATGCGCCACCCCGAGCGCCCGACCCTTCAACTGACCCCCGATGCAATCACCGAATTGCACCGTATGCGGGGCACTGCGATCGTAAATGGAGATCAAAACGGATGAGTATGCTGTATCAGTCGCAGCGTGCAATGCGCGCAAAACGCCAAGAAGCCATGCGCCGTGGTGTCATCGCCATTCTCGATATTGGTAGCCATAAAATCGCCTGTCTTGTGCTGCGCTTTGATGACCCTGAGGGGTTTCGCGCTTCTGAGGGTGTGGGCGCGATGGCGGGGCAGTCGAATTTTCGGGTGATCGGGGCTGCAACGACCCGCTCGCGCGGCGTGAAATTCGGTGAAATCGACACGATGCAGGAAACCGAACGCGCGATCCGCACAGTGGTGCAGGCGGCGCAAAAAATGGCCGATACCCGCGTGGATCACGTGATCGCCAGCATCGCAGGCGCGCGTCCGCGCTCCTATGGTTTGGTGGGCGAGGTCAGCTTGCAAACAGGCACCGTGACCGAGGATGATGTGGCCCGCGTTCTGGCGGCCTGTGATGTGCCCGATCTGGGGGAAGGGCGCGAAGTGCTGCATGCGCAGCCTGTGAATTTCGCCCTTGATCACCGTACTGGCCTGTCGGACCCGCGCAGCCATATCGGCAATAACCTATCGGTTGATATGCATCTTTTGTCGGTCGAGCAGCACGCGGTTGAGGCTTTGCTCTATTGTATCAAACGCTGTGATCTTGAATTGGCTGGTCTGGCCTCCTCTCCTTATGTGGCGGGTGTCTCAAGCCTTGTTGAGGACGAGCAGGAACTAGGCGCGGCCTGTGTTGATCTGGGCGGCGGTACCACGGGTATCTCGGTGTTCATCAAGAAACACATGATCTTTGCCGATACCGTTCGGATGGGTGGAGATCACGTGACCAGCGATATTTCGCAAGCCCTGCAAATCCCCATGGGCGCGGCCGAGCGGATCAAGACCCGTTTTGGCGGCGTTGTGGCCACGGGCATGGATGATCGCGAGATGATCGAACTGGAGGCGGATACGGGCGATTGGCATCATGACCGCCGCCGCGTGAGCCGCGCGGAACTGATCGGCGTCATGCGCCCACGTGTCGAAGAAATTCTAGAAGAAGTCCGCGCGCGGCTTGATGCGGCAGGGTTCGAGCATTTGCCAAGCCAGCGCATCGTGCTGACAGGCGGTGGCAGTCAATTGCCCGGCCTTGATGGTCTGGCATCCAAAATTTTGGGCAATCAGGTGCGTTTGGGCCGTCCCTTGCGGGTTCAGGGCCTGCCTCAATCGGCTTGCGGGCCTGCCTTCTCGGCCTGTGTGGGGCTGTCGCTATTCGCGGCCTATCCGCAGGATGAGTGGTGGGATTTCGAGATGCCAGCAGATCGCTATCCGGCGCGTTCACTCAAGCGCGCGGTGAAGTGGTTCAAAGACAATTGGTAAGGGTTTGCCCCTTGCCAAACCGCTAGATGCAGTCGGCGGCAGCGAAATCCTGCCGAAATCAAGGGCTCGCGCCCCATATTTTGCGTTTTGTTGCTAATTTTCGCGTGACGATAGCTGTTTAACGCTCTACTATCATTGCAAAAGGCAGATGAATTGGCCAACCGGCAGCAAGACCGTGGTCGTAACTAGGACAAACAGGCGGACAGAGCTATGACACTCAACCTTACAATGCCCGAAGCTCAAACCGAGCTGAAACCACGTATCACCGTTTTCGGTGTAGGTGGCGCAGGCGGCAATGCCGTCAATAACATGATCGAACAGAGCCTTGATGGCTGTGAATTCGTTGTAGCCAATACCGACGCGCAGGCGTTGCAGCATGCCAAGTCCAGTTCGCGCATCCAGATGGGTGCCCGCGTGACCGAAGGCCTTGGCGCAGGGGCACGCCCCTCCGTTGGCGCAAGCGCTGCCGAAGAAAGCATCGAGGATATCGTTGATCACCTCGCAGGCTCGCATATGTGTTTCATCACCGCTGGCATGGGCGGCGGTACAGGGACGGGCGCGGCCCCGATCATCGCGCAGGCCGCGCGTGAATTGGGTGTGCTGACCGTTGGTGTCGTGACCAAGCCGTTCCAGTTCGAAGGCGCCAAACGGATGCGTCAGGCCGAAGAGGGAATCGAGCAGCTTCAGAAGGTTGTCGATACGCTCATCATCATTCCGAACCAGAACCTGTTCCGTCTGGCCAATGAGAAAACCACCTTCACCGAAGCCTTCGCCATGGCGGATGATGTCCTGTATCAAGGTGTTAAAGGTGTGACGGACCTGATGGTTCGCCCCGGTCTGATCAATCTCGACTTTGCCGATGTTCGCGCTGTGATGAACGAGATGGGCAAGGCGATGATGGGCACAGGCGAGGCCGATGGCGAAACCCGCGCGGTACAAGCCGCCGAGAAAGCCATTGCGAACCCGCTTCTGGATGAAATCAGCCTCAAAGGCGCACGTGGTGTTCTGATCAATATCACAGGTGGCTATGACCTGACCTTGTTCGAACTGGACGAGGCAGCAAACCGCATCCGCGAAGAAGTTGACCCAGAGGCCAATATCATCGTGGGCTCCACGCTGGATACCGATATGGAAGGCAAAATGCGCGTGAGCGTTGTGGCCACGGGTATCGATGTCAGTGAAGCCGCTCAGGATATCCCTGCGCCACTGCGCCGTATGCGCCCCGAAGCACCAGTTGTGGCCGAAGCAGCCGCCGCCGCGGCGCCTGTGGAAACCCCGAGCTTTGCCGCTCAGGAAACAAGCGAGCCTGTTGTCGAGGAGCCATCGCTCTTTGGCGAACTGGACGCGGCAGAGACCGAGGCGGCCCCCGCGCCGCATTTCCCAGTCGAGACAGCCGGTGGCGATGTTCCTCCACCCGCCTATCAGCCACGCGAGATCGCCGAGCCTGTTGCGCAGGCGGGGTCAGAGGAATACATGGCACCAAAGCCAAATCCCGCTGGCACACCTTCGCCCCAGGCGCTGGAGCGTTTGAAGGCCGCAATTCACAAGGACGCACCCGCCGCGTCCCATGCGCCAGCGCCACAGCCTGAGCCTGCTGCCGAGAAGCCGCGCTTCGGGATCAACTCCCTGATCAACCGCATGGCGGGCCATTCCGATGGACATGCCGCCCCTGTGGAGCGTCGCCAGCCCACAATGGCGACCCGTCCCGCACCAGAGGAAACCGAAGTGGATCCCGATCAGGAGCGCATCGAAATTCCAGCCTTCCTGCGTCGTCAGGCAAATTAATTTTAACAAATGGTTAAGAAGAGGGCTGGCCTTGTGTCAGCCCTTTTTCNTTTGAATAACAGGGTGTTAGATTTCTGCGCAAGGGTGATTGGCAAAGTTCCGCCTATGGTTTCGGCCTTTGTTGCAACGAGTCATAAAGCTTGAATTGTGGCTTCCCCGTGAAATTTGTATCAGCATTACATCCCTTTAATCTGCTTGTGATGGCGGTTTCTGGGTGTCTAGGGAAACAAAAGACTGGTGACTTTTTTGCAGGCGACACTTCGATCAGCGACCACCTTCTCGGGCATCGGTCTTCATTCCGGTCGCCCCGTGCGTATGGTGGTTCAGCCCGCGCCAGCGAATTACGGCATCTGGTTCCGCCGCTTGGATATCACGGATCGTGATCCGCTGATCGCTGCGCGCTATGATGCAGTGCCCGAAAGCCGTCTTTGCACCCAGATCGAAAACGCCGATGGTGTTGGCGTCTCGACGATCGAACATATCATGGCGGCCTTGGCTGGGATCGGCGTGCATAACGCCTTGATCGAGCTTGATGGCCCCGAAGTTCCAATTCTTGACGGCTCCTCCGCGCAATTCGTGCGTGCGATGATTGCCAAAGGTATCCAGCGCCAAGGCACTCCGATCTATGCGATCGAGGTTTTGGAAAAGGTTGAGGTCTCGGATGGCTATGCCACGGCCAGCCTGTCCCCTGCCGAAGGTCTGACGATGCGCTTCTCGATTGATTTTGAGGATGACGCTATCGGCACACANACCCGCTTTACCGATCTGGCCAATGGCCGNTTTGTCCGCGAGCTATGCGACAGCCGCACCTTCTGCCGCCAATCCGATGTCGAGGCGATGCAGAAAGCGGGGCTGGCCCTTGGTGGCAGCTATGAAAACGCTGTCGTCGTTGATGGTGAAACGGTTCTCAGCCCTGGCGGTTTCCGCCATGATGATGAGGCTGTGCGTCATAAAATGTTGGATGCTTTGGGTGATCTGTCGCTCGCGGGCGCGCCGATTATTGGCCATTACGAAGGCATGCGTGCGGGCCATATGCTCAGCAATCAGTTGCTGCGTGCCTTGTTCAACACGCCCGGTGCGTTTCGCATGGTGGAGTGTTCGCCCGAGATGGCCGCGCGCCTTCCCGGCATGGGCGTGAACCATGCCGATCTCGCACATGTGGCCTAACGCTATTCACACGTTTTACCCTCGAAATTAATGTGCTAGGACCAATGCAAGGGAAATCGGGCGGGTAAGCTCGGAAGCTACGCATATGGGTTGGTAGGCATGGCAAGCAGGCAAGATAAGTTGAAAGCGGGACTCAAGATCGGGGTCGTCCTCAGCCTTGTGACATTGGTGTCAGCATGCGGTGCGCGCAATGATGGCGAGCCGCGCCGTGGCCTGTTTGGCCCGCGCGAAAACACCACCCCGCTGGAACAGCTTGGCCCTGAAGATATCTACCAGCTTGCCGAGTTTGAACTTGAGCGCAATGACGACCCAGAAGAAGCCGCGCGGCTCTTTAATGAGGTTGAGCGTCTATATCCCTATTCGGAATGGGCGAAGCGTTCGCTGATCATGGCAGCCTTCAGCTATCATGCAGATCGTGATTATGAGGCCGCCCGCAGTGCCGCGCAGCGCTTCATTGATTTCTATCCAGCCGATGAAGATGCGGCCTATGCGCAATATCTTCTGGCGCTCAGCTATTATGACCAGATCGATCAGGTTGGCCGCGATCAGGGCATCACCTTCCAAGCTTTGCAGGCTTTGCGGACCGTGATCGAATTCTACCCCGATAGCGAATATGCCGATAGCGCCGCGCTGAAGTTTGATCTCGCCTTTGACCATCTCGCGGGCAAGGAAATGGAGATCGGACGCTTTTATCTGCGCCGCGAACATTACTCCGCCGCGATCAGCCGTTTCCGCGTGGTTGTGGAGGAATTCCAGACCACGACCCATACGCCCGAGGCGCTTTTGCGTCTGGTCGAGGCCTATCTGTCGCTCGGCTTGGTCGAGGAGGCGCAGACCGCTGGCGCGATCCTTGGCTATAACTTCCAGTCCTCGCCCTTCTATGATGACGCCTTCAACCAATTGACCGGTCAAAATCTGGCACCTGACGCAACAGGCGAAAGCTGGCTGCGCGATATCTGGCGCCAGACGGTTGTGGGTGACTGGCTCTGACAAGACGGCTTTGGTCGCTTTCATTGGATCAGGAATAGATGCTGCGCCATCTCGATATCCGCGACATGCTTTTGATCGACCGTTTGGAGCTTGAGTTCCAACCGGGTCTCAATGTGCTGACGGGTGAAACAGGTGCGGGCAAATCGATTTTGCTGGATTCGCTTGGCTTTGTGCTGGGGTGGCGCGGGCGCGCCGATCTGGTGCGCGCAGGCGCTGCGCAGGGCGAGGTCGTTGCGGTGTTTGATCTGGCCAAGGATCATCCCGCGCATGCCATCCTGAGCGAGGCGGGGTTCCCCCAAGCTGAGGAATTGATCCTGCGCCGCGTGAACACGCCCGAGGGGCGCAAGACCTCATGGATCAATGATCGGCGCGCCAGCGGAGAAGTACTGCGCGCGCTCTCGGAGACATTGGTCGAGTTGCATGGCCAGCAGGATGACAAAGGCCTTCTTGATTCGAAAAACCACCGCCTCATGCTGGATGATTTCGCAGGCCTCGCCCCGCAACGCGCGGAACTGGGCAGCCTGTGGCGCGCCCGATCTGAAGCGCGACGCGCCCTCGAAAAAGCCGAAGCCGCCTTGGCCAGCATGAAGGAGGAAGAGGATTTCCTGCGCCATGCCGTGGCCGAGTTGGACCGCCTTGATCCGCAACAAGGCGAAGAGGCCGAGCTGGATGCCCGCCGCCGCCTGATGCAAAGCGCCGAGCGTATGCGCGAAGATGTCGCCCGCGTCGTGGCCTCACTTGGGCTGGAGGGTGCCGAAGGGGCCATGGGCAATGCCACCCGCTGGATCGAAGGCCTTACGGATAAGGCCGAAGGCGGGTTGGACGAGGCTCTGGCCGCGATTGAGCGTGCGATGGTCGAGTTGACAGGCGCGCAATCACAGGTGGAGCGTTTCGCNGATAGCCTCTCCTTCAACCCGCATGAGTTGGAAGAAACCGAAGAACGCCTTTTCGCCATTCGCGCGCTGGCGCGCAAACATGATGTTCTGGCCGATGATCTGGGCGGTTTCGCCAATGACCTGCGCGGCCGCCTTGAGGCGCTGGATGGCGGGGCAGGGCAGCTTGATGCTTTGCAGCTTGCGCTCAGCACGGCCGATACCGCCTATCAGACAGCCGCGCAGGCCTTGTCTGCCGCGCGCTCGGCTGCGGCCAAAGCCCTTGATGCGGCGATGAGCGAAGAGCTTGCCCCCCTCAAGATGGAGCGCGCGCGCTTTATGACCGAGATCACGCAAGCGGCGGCTGGTGCTGACGGGATTGATACGGTCACCTTCACCGTGGCCACCAACCCAGGCGCGCCCGCGGGTGCCTTGAACAAGATCGCCTCGGGCGGGGAACTCTCCCGCTTTTTGCTGGCCCTCAAGGTCTGCCTGACCAAAGAGGCCGCGGGCCTGACGATGATTTTCGATGAGATCGACCGCGGTGTCGGCGGGGCAACGGCGGATGCCGTGGGGCGGCGCTTGGCCGCTTTGGCTGATGGGGAACAGGTGCTGGTCGTCACCCATTCCCCGCAGGTCGCGGCCTTGGGGGCGCATCACTGGCGCGTGGCCAAGGATGTGTCGGACGGGGTCACAACAAGCCGCGTAACAGCTTTGGATGCAGCCGAACGTGTTGATGAGGTCGCGCGTATGCTGGCAGGCGATACGATCACCGATGCCGCCCGAGACGCCGCCCGCGCATTGTTGCACCCGCAATAAGGTTTTTGCGCCATTGCACCCGGAAAGCCGCTGATTTCGGGGCTTTGACGGTTGATCTGGCCTCGAAAAATATGCCCCATGAGGCATGGTTATGCAGCGGGGCGCGGGGTGCCCGCATCATGCCCGCGTAAATCAAAACAAGCCCGCAGCAGGTTGGACGAGTGGCAGACGAGAATAACACGCAATTGCGTATCTGGACCCAAGAGGTCGTGGCCGCGCTGAAATCTGGCTGGCAGATCCTGCGCGATAAAGGTCCAAGCCAGTTCCAGTTCTGGCTGATTGCGCTTGTGATCGGGATTGCGGCGGGTTTCGCCGCCCTGTTTTTCCGCAAAGGTGTCAATGCCCTTCAAAGCTGGCTTTATGGCGTGGATGATGTGCGGATGCTGCACAGCTTTGCTGAAGGGCTGCCATGGTATCTGATCCTCGTGATCCCGATGATTGGCGGGCTGGTCGTGGGGCTGATCCTGCACCGCTTCACCCCTGATGGCCGTGTCAGATCGGTCTCGGATGTGATCGAGGGCGCGGCCCTCAATAATGGTCGGGTTGAACACAAAGCGGGGCTCGCCTCGGCACTGGCCTCGATGATCACGCTTGGCTCGGGCGGCTCAACTGGCCGCGAAGGCCCTGTGGTGCATCTGGCCGCCGTGATCTCCTCCAAAGTGTCCTATTGGATCAAGGCAGACGGGATCACAGGGCGCGATCTTCTGGGCTGCGCGGTTGCGGCGGCGGTCTCGGCCTCGTTCAATGCCCCGATCGCGGGCGCGCTTTTCGCGCTTGAGGTCGTGTTGCGCCATTTCGCCGTTCACGCCTTCGCGCCAATCGTCATCGCCTCGGCTGCGGGCACCGTGATCAACCGTTTGGCCTTTGGCGAGGTGACGGAATACAGCCTTGGCTCCGATAGCGCGCTGCAATTCTACGTGGAATTGCCTGCCTTTTTGCTTTTGGGCGTGGTGTGCGGATTGGTGGCAGTGGCCTTCATGCGNTCGATNTTCTGGACCGAGACGCTTGGCACAAATCTCCAGCAGCGCAGCGGCCTTCCGCGCTGGTTGCGCCCTGCGGTGGCAGGGCTCCTGCTNGGCGCGATTGCGATCTGGTTCCCCCATATCATCGGTGTCGGCTATCAAACGACAACGGCTGCATTAACAGGCCAGTTGCTGCTGCATGAGGTGATTGTCTTCACCATGATCAAGGTCGCGGCGGTTGCCATCACGGTCGGGGGTCGCATGGGCGGTGGGGTCTTTTCGCCCTCGCTGATGATTGGCGCGATGACGGGGCTGGCCTTCGGGTTGATCGCCACAGGGGTCTTTCCCAATGTCTCGGGATCCGAGACGCTTTATGCATTGGCAGGCATGGGCGCGGTTGCAGCCGCCGTTTTGGGCGCGCCGATCTCGACGACCCTGATCGTGTTCGAATTAACGGGGGATTGGCAAACAGGCCTTGCAGTGATGGTGGCCGTCTCGACCTCCATCGCGATCGCAAGCCGCATGGTGGATCGCTCCTTCTTTCTCACCCAACTCGAGCGGCGCAATATCCATCTGGCCGCGGGCCCGCAGGCCTATCTGCTCTCGATGTTTCGTGTGGGCAAAGTGATGCGCCCCATGGATCATGAAAACACAGCCCTGCAGGAGCATCTTCTCACCCTGATCGAACAGGGCATCTATACCGATACCAATGCAACGCTCGAACGCGCGCTCCCGATTTTCGAGCGTACAGGCCTCGATTATGTACCCGTAGTCCAGCTCGCACCGGGTGATGGACCGCCCGCATTGGAAGGCGCGCTCTTCCATGTGGACGCGCTCAAAGCCTATAACCGCGCCCTCGCCGCCACCGCGGCCGAGGAGCATAGCTAAAGCTCTTTCATCTTTCTAAAAATACGACCGCCGGAGGCTTTGGTTTTGCGTCAGCAAAATCAATCAGGCGCAGGGCAAGGATCAAATCTGCTCTACCGTGACCTTCTCGCCATCAAAGGCCAAATGACCTTTGATCTCGGCCACGCCATCCAGCGGTGCTTCATAGCTCCAAGCGGCATCGGTAATCGTGCCCTCAGGTGTGACCAGCGAAAAATAGGTCGCTTGTCCTTTATGGGGGCAACGGGTCTGGCGGTCGGTTTTCTCCAGCACAGCCATCGCAACATCGCCACGCGGGAAATAGATCACTGGCGCATAATCGCCCTCGGACAATTCCAGCACGGCCGCACTTTCGGCAACAATTGCACCGCTTGTCCGCACCACATAGGTGCCTGACGCTTTACGAATTGTGATGTGATCAGCCATGATTATTCCTCCTCATTGCCAGTCTTCTAGCACTCCAGCGCCTAAATGCACATCCAACGTTACGTTCTTGTGTCAAACGGGGGCTGTGGCCGCGATCAGCCAATCTTTCACGGCACCCTCAAGCTGCGGTCCGATATTATCGGCCACATCACGATGATAGCCGTTCAGCCAGTCCCGCTCGGCCGCTGTCAGCAATTCAGGCAGGATCAGGCGGCGGTCAATCGGGGCGTAGCTCAGCGTGTCAAAGCACAGCATCGCCCGATCATCGCCNCCCGCCAAGGCGGGGGCCTCGCGCACCACAATCAGGTTTTCGATCCGGATGCCAAACGCCCCCTCACGGTAATATCCCGGCTCATTGGACAGGATCATTCCCACCTCAAGCGGCACGGTCGAGGCGCGGCTGATGCGCTGCGGGCCTTCATGCACACTCAGATAAACCCCCACGCCATGCCCCGTGCCATGATCAAAATCGCGGCCAGCGGCCCAAAGCGGCGCGCGCGCCAAAGCGTCGATATCACGCCCTGAAATCCCTTTTGGAAAGCGCGCCATATGGACGCCAATCATCCCGCGCAGAACTTGGGTAAAGGCGGTTTTCTCTTCCAACCCCACTTGGCCCACGGGCAGGGTGCGGGTGATGTCGGTCGTGCCGTCCTGATACTGCGCGCCGCTATCAATGAGGAATAATTCGCCCTCTTTCAGCGGCGCGTTGGTACCTTCGGTCACGCGGTAATGCACAATTGCGCCATTGGCGCCTGCGCCCGCAATCGTGTCAAAGCTGATATCAAGAAGCGCGCCTGTCTCTGCGCGAAACCCTTCAAGCGCGCGNACGCAGTCAATCTCGGTCAGCCNGCCTGTGGGGGCTTGCTCATCAAACCAATGCAGGAATTTGGCCATTGCGGCCCCGTCACGCAGATGCGCTTGGGCGGTGGCTTTGACCTCTGCACTGGTTTTGCGGGCTTTCGGTAAAATACAAGGATCAACGCTTTTGACGATCTCGATGCCTGCGGCCTCTAGGGTCAAACGGACCTGATGGGGCGCGGTTGCAGGGTCAATCCGCACGGGGCCTGTCAGCGCCTGAAGGCTTTCCTCAAACGCATCCCAATCCTTGATCGTGATATCGGGATCAGGGCCGAGGGGGCTGAATTTTGCAGGATCGGAAAACAGCGTCACATGCCCGTCTGCGGCGATAATCGCAAAGGCTTGGACCACGGGCAAATGCGCCAGATCATGGCCGCGGATATTGAGCAGCCAGCAAATGCTGTCAGGCAGGGTCAGCACGGCGGCGGATTGGCCCTTCTCGGTCAAAAGCGCGCCAATATTTTCGCGTTTATCGACCGAGCGCGTGCCCGCATACTCAACCGGATAAGCCTCCGCCTGCCCTGCGGGGCGGGGGGGCTGGTCGGGCCAGATCGCGTCGATCTGGTTGTCGGTCGGGACCAAGCTGATCTGGGCTGGTGTCAGGGCCTCTTCCAAGCGCTCGATCTCGGCGCTGCTATGCAACCAAGGGTCAAAGCCGATTGCGCCGCCTTGGGGCAAATGCGCGATCAGCCAATCCTCAAGCTTTGTTTCGGGCCAAGGCACAGGGGTATAGGCGCTTAAATCTACCTCGGATTTGACCTGCACGCGGTAGCGGCCATCGATAAACACGCCTGCGATATCGGGCAGAATGGCGGCAAAGCCTGCCGAGCCTGTGAAGCCCGTCAGCCATGACAGCCGTTCATCGCGCGGGGCGACATATTCGCCTTGATGGGCATCGGCGCGCGGCACCAGAAACCCCGCCAGCCCTTGCGCCGCAAGTCTTGCCCGCAAGCCTTCCAGCCGTGGTGGCCCGTTTTCGGGGCGGGCCGCGCTGGTGAAGCTTTGGAAACGGGTGGGGCTGGTATCTGTCATGCGCGGCGCGTCAGCTGGCTTTCCGGATACCCATGAAACGCGCCCGCGCTCTTGGGTCCGTGTCGAAAAGGGCGGCCAATTGCTCGGTGATAGCACCTGCCAATTGCTCGGCATCGGTGATGGTGACCGCGCGTTCATAGTAGCGCGTCACGTCATGGCCGATGCCGATGGCCAGCAATTCCACGGCGCGGCGTTTCTCGACCATGGCGATGACATCGCGCAGGTGCTTTTCAAGGAAATTCGCAGGGTTCACAGACAGGGTGGAATCGTCCACAGGCGCGCCATCCGAGATCACCATCAGGATCTTGCGCGCCTCGGGGCGGTTGGCCATCCGGCGATGCGCCCATTCCAAGGCCTCACCGTCGATATTTTCCTTCAGCAGCCCCTCTTTCATCATCAGGCCCAGATTATCGCGCACCCGCCGCCATGGGGCATCAGCGGATTTATAGATGATATGGCGCAGATCATTCAGGCGTCCGGGTTGCTGGCTGCGGCCATTGGCCAGCCATTCCTCACGCGCGCGGCCACCTTTCCAGGCGCGCGTGGTGAAGCCCAAAATCTCGACCTTCACATCACAGCGCTCCAAGGTGCGGGCCAGAACATCGGCGCAGATCGCCGCGATCGAGATCGGACGGCCCCGCATCGAGCCTGAATTATCCAGCAAGATCGTCACGACCGTGTCGCGGAATTCGGTGTCTTTTTCGCGCTTGAAAGACAAAGGCGTGGTGGGGCTGGCCACGATCCGTGCAAGGCGTCCCGCATCCAGCGTGCCTTCCTCAAGATCGAACTCCCATGAGCGGTTTTGCTGTGCTTGAAGGCGGCGTTGCAGCTTGTTGGCCAAGCGGCTCACGGCCCCTTTGAGCGGCTCCAACTGCTGATCAAGATAGGCGCGCAGGCGCTCAAGCTCTTGCGGCTCGGCCAATTCTTCGGCGGTGATTTCTTCGTCATATTCAGTGGTGAAGACGGCGTAATTCGGGTCGGCATCGGAATGGGGGGCAGGGGCGGGCGGCTCGGTCGGGGCCTCGCCTTCGGGCAATTCCTGTTCCTCGGATTCCTCCATCTCGCCCGTGTCATCCATCTGGACTTGGGCTTGGGATTCGTCTTGTTGCTCCTCTTGGCTGCGCTCGGGCGCGGCCTCGTTCTCCTGCTCGTCATCCTCATCCCCGTCGCCGGTGGAATCGGGTTGTTCCTGTTCCTCCGAGGCGCCCTCATCCTCGCTGTCATTATCCATCTCGTCTGGGTCATCGCCAAGCTGGTCGCCATAGCCCAGATCATCAATCAGCTTGCGGGCAAATTTCGCAAAGCTGGCTTGATCCGCGAGGGTCTCATCGAGATTATCCAAGGTCTCGCCGCAGCGCTCTTCGATAAAGCCGCGCCACAACTCCATGACATTTTGCGCCTCGGGCGGCAGGTCGCGACCGGTGGCGAGATGGCGGATGAGATATCCCGCCGCCGTCGAGAGCGGCGCATCCGCACGATCCCGAATATCGCCATAGCCCTTGCGCCGTGCTTCAGACCCGATCTTGGCGTCGATATTGCCTGCCGTTCCAGGCATTTCGCGCGCGCCGATGGCTTCGCAGCGGGCGGTTTCCATCGCCTCCATCAGATCGCGGGCCATGGGGCCTGCGGGGTCATATTTTGAATGCACCTTCGCATCATGATGGCGGTGACGCAGCGCATAGGCATCGGCCGTGCCGCGTGCCATCAGAACCTCTTCGCGGCTCATGCGGCGGCTGATCTGGGGCAGACGCACCGCGTCATTCGAGGCCCCCGGCGGGTCCACCGAATAGGTGACGGAAAGGTCTCGATCATCTGCCAAAACGCGCGTGGCATCTGCCAGCGCTTTTTTGAACGGATCAGCGGGGTTGTCTGAGGGCTTCTGCATAGGGGGGAATGTGGTTCAACACACCCCGACTGGCAAGGTCAGAAACGAAAAACAGCGCGGTTTGGTCAGCTTTGATCGTCGGTTTCAAGCGCCTCTGGCGGCAGGACGATCAGGCTGGAGCAATGCCGTATTAAACGATGTGCCATATCACTGGCCCATTCATCGCTGCGGAAGGTGGCGCGGCTAAGCAATGCGGCATGGGCGGTCTTGGCCTCAATACGCCATTGCAGCACCGTGCGACCCTGCTCGGCTTGGGTCAGGCTTGCCAAAACATCCAGCATGCTCTCACGGATGGCCTCGGTACGGCGCGCGTCTGGATCGGAGAGCAGCCATTGATGCTCCATCTCGGCCGAAAGCCGCCCTGCACAGGTCGCAAATTGATGGATCGGATCATNGGCCGTATTGGCCTGAGCAAGGCTGACAGGGGCGAAAAGCCCCAGAAACAACACCAGTAAAATTGTTTTTACACTGCCCATAATTCAAGCAAACGGCCCGAAAACACGTTTGTAAAGTGTGCAGTAAAAAAACTTTATGCTTACTGATGTATTGATTCCAGCATGCCACATGAAAAAACCGCCCCCCAAGGAGCGGTTTTAGCTATAGCGCGGATGGCTGTTTGGCTCAGCCGATGCTCATGCTGGCGGCACTTTCTGGCAATTCCTCGTCAAAGCAGCGCTGGTAGAACTCGGCCACGGTCTGGCGCTCCAACTCATCGCATTTATTGAGGAAAGACAGGCGGAAGGCATAGCCCACATCGCGGAAAATCTCGGCGTTCTGGGCCCAAGTGATGACGGTACGGGGCGACATAACCGTCGACAATTCGCCATTCATAAAGGCGGTGCGGGTCAGCTCGGCCACGGTGACCATCTGGCCGATCTGCTTGCGGCCCGCTTCGGTGTTGAAATGCGGGTTTTTGCCCAGAACGATCGCGGCTTCGGCGTCATGGCTGAGATAGTTCAGCGTGGCGACAAGGCTCCAACGGTCCATCTGCGCTTGGTTGATCTGCTGCACACCGTGATAGAGGCCCGTTGTATCCCCAAGCCCGACCGTATTGGCCGTGGCAAAGAGGCGGAAATAGGGGTTTGGCGTGATGATCTGGTTCTGGTCCAGCAAAGTCAGTTTGCCGTCATGCTCCAGCACGCGCTGGATCACGAACATCACATCCGCGCGGCCCGCATCATATTCATCAAAAACAATCGCCACTGGATTGCGCAGCGCCCATGGAAGGATGCCTTCATGGAATTCGGTAACCTGCTTGCCATCGCGCAATTTGATCGCGTCTTTGCCGATCAAATCGATCCGGCTGATATGGCTGTCGAGGTTCACGCGCACGGCAGGCCAGTTCAGGCGGGCAGCGACCTGTTCGATATGGGTCGATTTGCCCGTTCCGTGATAACCTTGGATCATCACACGGCGGTTATGGCTGAAACCTGCAAGGATCGCGCGGGTGGTGTCGGGGTCGAATTTATAGGTGCTGTCGATCTCGGGCACGCGGTCGGTTGCCTCGGCAAAGCCCTTCACCTTCATATCAGTGTCGATCCCGAAAACCTCACGGACCGAGATTTCTTCGGTGGGTTTTGCATCGCTTGCCATCGTGCCGTTTGTCATCTGCGCCTCGAGTGTTTTATGTCGCGTCCGTGGTGCAACATATTCCAAATGCCTGCAAGGGAAAGGGCTATGGTCAAAAAGGATATGGCGGGATTATTTGCGCGCCATGCATGATGTTGGCCTGTCTTGCCACCGCTTTAAGCGCGGCTTGGTGCTGTTTCAGATATTCATTCCGATCAAGCGTGTTCAAACAAAACACCTGCGGCCCGTTCCGTGAACCGCAGGTGTTTTTCGTTTTTTGCGCGGGTTTAGCCCCTTAGTTCCAGCAGCTGACAAGCACCGTCATATTCGCCCCCAGTCGCGCCAAGGCTTCTTGGCCCAAGGCGCGGTCTTGCGGGGCTGCGACAGGCGCGATGCCTGCCTCGTTCAGGATGCCCGCCAATATTTCGCCCCGCAATGCGAAGGTGACCCCTTGGGGCAGGCTGCGGCCTTCAACCTCGCTTGGCAGTACCATTCCAAGCACCGCCCCTGTCGGATCAAATACGGGGCCGCCTACTTCGGTCTCGCGCGCCTCGACGCTAAGGCGTTGGATATCGGTATCGCCATCCAGCCCCGCCATATCAGCAATCTCGCCATAGGTCAGCGAGGCCGTGCCCAATTGGCCGCCAAAGGGGAAGCCCGCCACGGCGATATCACTGCGGATGCGGGCGGGCATGGTCGCGAAAGCGGCGAAATTGACAGGGGCCAGACGGGTCTGCGGGCGCAGGACGGCCAGCCCCAGATCATCATTGCGATAGGCGATATCGGCCTCGTAGAGATCATCGATCATGATGCGGCTGCATTGCCCGTCCAGCGCTTGGGTGCTCGTCATCACCGCGCCATCCTCGCTGACATAAAAGCCCGAGCGGGAAATCTCGGCTGTGCGCATTTCAAGACCTGCAAGAAGATTGATGCCTTGCGCGGTCGAAGGGTCGGCCACGCTTGGATCAAGCACGCCCGCAACCGCGTTGAAGCTTTGCTCCATCATCGGCAGGACACGTTCCATCTGGGCATCGCGCTCGGGCGTCCAGATCAGGCTGAAGCCTTTGATCTGCCCGTCTTCAAGCCGCGCAATCGTATGCGAGCGCAGCTGCGCCGATGCGCCCGTCAGCAAGAACCGCTCGTTATTGCGTTCGCGCTCGCCCTCGGATGGGACAATCTCGAGCGATTGCATGATCTCGTAAAGCCCTGCCAATGTATTGCTATCGCCAGGCTGGCTGATCAGCAGAACCCGCACGCCGCTGTCATTGAGGCTGTCGAATTGTGCAAAGGGAAATTCGTAACGTGCAAACTCGACCATCGCCAAGGGCAGGTCGATCTCGATCCCTGCAAGGGTATCTGTGACCCGCTGCATGCCAAGCGCTGCAAGCTCGGCCTGATATTGCCCCAGCAATTCGGCGCGTTGGCGCGTGGTCAGGATGCCGCTGGCCTCATAGCCTTGTGCTGTTTGCCAAGCGCCCATGGCGCGGCGGGTGCCATTGCCGAACGCGCCATCGATTGACGCGGTGTAAAAGCCGAACCACTGCATCGCGATTTGCAGGCCCTCGCGTTCTTCGCGGGTCAGCAGCCCTTCCGAGCGGCGCGCCTCGGCGGGGGTTTCCTCGATCACCACAAGGGTCGGAACCTCGGCTTGCGGGGCTTCGGTCTCTTCGACCAGCTCGCTCGGCTCCTCTGTAGCGGTTTCAGGAGCCTCG
>JGI26086J50260_1000982_pt1 | contig 17330 bp, 15 predicted proteins | sample SaaInl3SG_22_DNA_FD_50260 | JGI IMG/M metagenome (IMG submission 50260)
CCGATGAGGTGCTCGGCAAGCGCGCGCGTTTCCATCGTCGTGTCAAGCAGCCCGAGCTGGTCCGCAAGCAATTCGCGAAAGGTCGCTCCACTTCCCAAAGGGATGTCGCGGTCTTCCACGTCCGCCCCATGGTTGCGGGCACTCAGCTGGTAGTCCGGCGTTTCGTCGTCCAAGTACTCGTCGAAATCAAAATCCTCGAGGGCTTCCGACGTGTCCTGCTCCTGCAAGTCCAAATCATCTTGAACTTCTTCGCGCTCTGCTCCCTCTTCCAGCGCAGGGTTCGCCTCCAGTTCTTGCTTGATCCGAGCCTCGAGCTCCAACGTGGGCACCTGCAGCAGCTTCATCAATTGAATCTGCTGGGGCGACAGCTTTTGGAGGAGCTTTTGTTGGAGGCTCTGCTTGAGCATAAGGGGTTAGAATTCGGCGTTCAGCGGGGTTCGCGGGAATGGAATGACGTCCCGGATGTTGCTCATGCCGGTGACGTACATCACAAGCCTTTCAAAACCCATGCCAAACCCGCAGTGCGGCGCCGTCCCAAACTTCCGCGTCTCCAAATACCACCACACGTGCTCTTCGGGAATGTTGAAATCCGCGCACTTTTTCTTCAGCACATCCAACCGCTCCTCGCGCTGGCTTCCCCCAATGATTTCGCCGATGCCTGGCACCAACACATCCATGGCCGCCACAGTCTTTCCATCGTCATTTGCACGCATGTAGAAGGCCTTGATGCTGGCAGGGTAGTCGGTCACGATCACCGGACCACCGACGTGCTTCTCCACCAGCCANCGCTCGTGCTCGCTTTGCAAGTCGATGCCCCACTCCACCGGAAACTTGAATTTCTTCTTCTTATACGGCTTCGAGTTGCGCAGCAAGTCGATGGCTTCCGTGTACGTGATGTGCGTGAATGGCGCATCCACCACGGCCTGCAACCGCTCGCGCAAGGGCTGCTCGTGCCGCTCGGTTTGGGGCACGTTTTTCTCCGCCTCAAGCTCACGCTTTTCGAGGAAGGCCAAATCCTCAGGACAGTGCTTCAAGGCATACGTCAAGACGTACTTCAAGCAGTCCTCTGCAAGGGCCATGTCGTCCTTCAAATCCGCAAACGCGATTTCCGGTTCGATCATCCAAAACTCGGCCAAGTGCCGAGACGTGTTGCTGTTCTCGGCGCGGAAGGTGGGGCCAAACGTGTAGACCTGGCCCAGCGCCATCGCCCCGAGTTCCGCCTCCAGTTGACCGCTGACCGTAAGGTTGGCTTCCTTGCCAAAGAAATCCTGTTCCACATCCACCCCGCCCTGGTCGTTCTTGGGAACGTTTTCAAGGTCGAGCGTGGTCACTCGAAACATCTCCCCTGCCCCTTCCGCGTCGCTCCCCGTGATGATGGGCGTGTGAAGCTGGTAAAAACCGCGCTCATGGAAGAACGTGTGCACGGCAAATTGAAGCGCGTGCCGCACGCGGAACACCGCAGCAAACGTGTTGGTCCGGAAACGCAAGTGCGCCTTTTCGCGCAAGAATTCCAGACTGTGGCGCTTCATTTGAATGGGGAACTCCTCAGGGTCTGCACCCCCAAGCACCGTCAACGTGCTCACTTTGAGCTCCGTGGCCTGACCTCCGCCTTGGCTCTCCACCAAGATCCCAACGGCATCGACAGACGCGCCCGTGTGGAGCTGCTTGAGCACCTCAGGTGTNGTGGCATCCTTGTCGACCACCAACTGCAAATTGTTCAACGTCGAACCGTCGTTCACCGCCAAAAAGCGGTCGTTCCGAAACGTCCGAATCCATCCGCATACGCGGACCGTTTGGCCCACGTGGGTGTCGTTCACGAGGAGGGCGATGCGCGTGCGCGCTGGGGTCTGAAAATCCGTCATGTCGTAGGCTTTTCCCCGTTCCTCGGGGTCCTACCACAAAGTAAAGACAGGGAGGCCGGCTTCAGCGGCTGCGGCCCCAGGAATTTCGAACTCAGGAATCGGATTCCACCCGGCCGTCGCGCAAGCGCACTGTTCTGTGGGCGAAGGCCGCGATGTCTTCCTCGTGGGTGACGAGAATGACCGTGTTTCCCGCCTTTTGGATGTCGCCAAACAACTCCATGACCTCCTCGGATGTTGCGGAGTCAAGGTTCCCTGTCGGCTCGTCCGCCAAAATGATGCTCGGTCGCATCACCAACGCTCGGCCCACAGCCACGCGCTGCCGCTGTCCGCCACTGAGTTCGTTGGGCTTGTGATCCATGCGATCACCGAGTCCGACCTGCTTCAGAACCTCGCGGGCTCGCGCCTGGCGATCGGCTTTAGGAATCCCAGCGTACACCATCGGCAACGCCACGTTTTCCAACGCGGTGTAGCGCGGAAGCAAGTTGAACGTTTGGAACACAAACCCAATTTCACGGTTCCGAATTTCGGCAAGCGAATCGTCCTCCAGCCGACTGACGTCCTGTCCATTCAAGATGTAAGATCCCGAGGTTGGGCTGTCGAGGCATCCCAGCATGTTCATGAGCGTGGACTTGCCAGACCCCGANGGCCCCATCAAGGCCACGTATTCGTTNGCGCGGATATCCAAATCCAAACCGTCCAAAGCATGAACCACTTGGTCCCCAACGTGGTAGGTTTTGCGAAGGTCTCGTGCTTGAATCAAAGGTTGTCCACCGGCCATGGTGCGAAGTTAGCTTCTTGACTCGCAAACAACCCTTTCCCGCTTTCGTAAGTTTGGTGGATACAGCCTGAAACATGAATTCACGTCATCTCTCGCGATCCTTCGCCCTCCTTGGAGTTCTGTTCGTTTGGACTTTGAGCNTTCAAGCCCAAATCACCACTGACAACTCCCTGACACCGGAAGAACTCGTCACTCTNCTTGTCGGACCGGACGTCCAAGTGTCCAACGTGACCTTCACCGGGACAGCCACCCAGCGAGGAACCTTCGTGAACAACAACGGCAATTTGCCGATTGGCGAGGGCATCGTGCTCTCCACAGGGGATCTTTCCTTCTTGGTTGGCCCCAACAACCAAAGTGGAGCCGGCATGAACGTTGGTGGCGGGGCCTACCCCGACTTGAATACACTTTCCGGGGTGAACACCTTCGACGCAGCCGTGCTGGAATTTGATTTCGTGGCTACAGGCGATTCGTTGTCGTTCAATTACAGCTTTTGCTCGGAAGAATACAACGAATACGTCGGCGGAGGAGTCAACGATACGTTTGGGCTCTTTCTCGATGGCCCCGGCATCAATGGGACTTTCAGCAACGCTTCCGTCAACTTGGCCATCGTCCCAGGATCGGGGGGGACGCCTGTGAGCATCAACACCGTCAACCTCGACTCGTTCAGCGAATTCTACACCAACAACGACAACAATCCGGACCCCAATGCCACGCAGATGGACGGCATCACCGTGTTGCTTGAGGCGGGTTCGGTCCTGCAATGTGGGGAGACGTACCACATCCGATTGTGCATCGCGGATGGGGGTGACGGCATCTTGGACTCCGCCGTTCTGCTCGAGGCGGGCAGCTTTTCGGCAGGTTCTGTCGACTTGAATGCCGACGCCGTGCCTCTGGCTGCAGATGGCCTTCAAAACATTGTGCCTTACGAGGACGCCATTGGCCTTCCTGCCGTTTTTGCCTACGGAAACGGCGAGAGTTTCCCCTACGGCGCATGGTCTGCGGACAATGGCATTTCCGTTGAAGTGGATGGGCAATTGGTTCAAATTGACGCGGTGGTGATCGAAGGGTGCAACGACGCGCAATTCACCGTAGTGCGCCCCGAGGTGGAAATCGACTTGCTGGACACGCTGTACTTGAACTTGGCCGGATCGGCCTTGCTTGGATTGGATTACAGCGACTCCTTCAACGAAGTCATCATGACACCAGGCCAAATCGAAAGCGACATCACCCTCGGCGTGGTGGACGACGGGGTTGCCGAAGGCGTCGAATTCGTTGAGATCACGTTTGAATACGTGAACGGCTGCGGTGAAACCGTCGTGACTTCTTCGCGGGTGGTCATTTTGGACCCGTTGCCCGTGGAGGTGACNCCCATGACGGCGCCATGCCAAACCCTGGATGGCACTCAGATGCTCGGCTACGACAACGTTACTGGCTACGGTCCCTTCCGCTACGTTTGGGGAGGCAACGTCTGGAACAATGCCTGGGAAGATGCCTCGGAGTGGACCACCTCGTTTGACTCCATCTTCTCGGTACTCGACGCTGAGGGTGAATTGGTGCCCGAGTTGACGGTGGCGATTGAAGTCATTGACCAATGTGGGAAAGTCTACGACTTTGAACAGCAGGTTCGCTTTCCCATCATTTTTGACGACGAAATCTGCCTGGATGACCGGCAAGATTTCCCCGCCTTGAATGGAGACGTTTTCATTGAAGATGTCCGATACAACGGCGCATCGCTCATCACGGGAACTCCTTTGGGCAATTTGCTACGTGTAGACGCCTCGCCTGTCGGCGACCGCTACAAGCTCAACGAAATCATTTCTGGCACCGAGCCTTGGGAAGGGGTCATCACCCTCGTTGACACCTGTGGGTACGAAACAGAAGCCACCATCAAGGTTCGGGATTGCGTCATCCCCAACGTATTCACTCCCAACAACGATGCCTCAAACGACAACTTCCGCATTCGTGGCTTGACCGGATTCGGAGGCTCTCAACTGCTGGTTTACAACCGCAACGGAACCGTCGTTTTCAAGGACGAGACCTTGAACGACACGGAGTTTGAACTGGTTTGGGGCGGACGCTATGCCAACGGCGACTTGGCCCCTGAAGGAACCTACCAGTGGGTGCTGTTGCGATCTGACGGCTACAAAGAGTCGGGTCTGTTGACGCTTGTGCGCAAGCTTTGATTGCCTCCTAAACAAGCGACACCCCCGTCATCTCCATGGGCTGAGGAAGGCCCATCAAAGACAACACGGTAGGAGCGACGTCGGCAAGGATTCCGTCGCGAACGCCGCCTGAAGCCCCGTACACCCAGACCGGAACGGGGTTCGTGGTGTGGGCCGTGTGAGGCGTTCCGTCGGCGTTCCTGGCGAGGTCGGCGTTGCCGTGGTCGGCGATGACCACGACCGCGTANCCCTGGGATTTGGCCGTTTCCATGACCCTTGCCAAGCACGTATCAGTGGTTTCGACGGCTTTCACCACGGCGTCGAACACCCCGGTGTGCCCGACCATGTCCGGGTTGGCGAAATTCAGGCACACAAAATCTGGCTGCCACGTCTTCAGCGCATCCACTGCCTTGTCAGCCAATTCCGGAGCAGACATCTCGGGCTGCAAATCGTAAGTCGCCACCTTGGGACTTGAAGCCATGGCGCGCTGCTCCCCTTCGAACGGCTGCTCCCTCCCGCCACTCAGAAAAAAGGTGACGTGAGGGTACTTTTCCGTTTCCGCCATCCGCAATTGGGTCTTTCCATGCCGGCTCACCACCTCGCCGAGGGTGTTCACGAGGTTGGGCTTGTCATACAAGACGTGGACACCTCGGAAACTTTCGTCGTAGTTGGTCATGGTGACGTAGTGCAAATCCAAGGGCGTCATGCCCACCTCAGGAAACGCCTCTTGCGTCAAGGCCTGAGTGATCTCACGGCAACGGTCGGTGCGGAAGTTGAAGCAAAGCACCACGTCACCAGGCCGAATCAGTCCATCAACTCCTTCAATTTGAAAAGGCTCCACAAACTCGTCCGTCACCCCTTTGGCGTAATGCGCCTCCACCCCTTGCAAGGCAGAAGCATGCCTTTCTGCAGTGTCCTCGGTGAGTGCACGGTACGTTCGAGCCACGCGCTCCCAGCGCTTGTCGCGATCCATCGCGTAGTAGCGACCGTGCACAGACGCGATGCGCACGCCCGTTCCGCTCAAATGATCTTCGAGGTCCCGGAGGTAGGTCGTCCCCATCTGAGGTGCTGTATCGCGTCCGTCCGTGAAGGCGTGAATGACGCAATCCGGCACTTCGGCTTGGGCAACCGCATCCACGAGGGCGTGAAGGTGACTTTGTTGGCTGTGCACGCCTCCCCGTGAGACCAACCCCATCAGGTGCAGCCGCTTTCCGGGCTGGGAAGCCTCGCGGAGCGCGTCTCGCAACACCGCTTCCTGGTGGAAGGATCCGTCGGCAACGGCGCGGTCGATGCGAAGCAAATCTTGGTACACCACACGTCCTGCTCCGATGTTCATGTGCCCCACTTCGCTGTTGCCCATTTGACCCGATGGCAGGCCGACGTGTTCGCCGTCCGTCCTCAGTGTCGCGTGCGGAACCTCCGCGCTCATGCCGTCCACATAGGGCGTATTCGCCACTTCAATCGCGTTGTTGCCGTCGGGATTCCCGAGGCCCCAGCCGTCTAAGATGATCAATGCCGTTTTCACGCCGCAAAGGTAGTGGACGGCTCAATGTGCATGAGGCCAAACAAGGCGCACCACAAAACCTGTCGGTTTCAAGGATTTCATGTCAATGCGACCGCCGTGAAGGTCCACCGTTTGGGCGACCAAATGCAGNCCCAATCCGGTGCCTGCTCCCTCATCTTGAAGCCGGACGAACGGGGAAAGTGCNGCTTGCCGATCCTCAGGCGCTATGCCCAACCCCTCGTCTTCCACCTCCAAACTGGCCTCTTCTGAATCCACATGTGCCCGAACTCCGACCGTTCCTTTGGAATACTTCAGGGCATTTTCGATGACGTTGGTGGTCGCCAAGGTCCACAAGGCTCGGTCCCCACGAACCACATCAAGCTCATTCCATGGCCCCTCCACTTGGACACGCCCCTTGGCCATCCCCAACGTCCGGCCCACGGCATCTTGCACCATGCTGCCCCACGAAAACAACTCCGCCTGAACCTCCGATTGGCGCTGCAGCCGCGTCGCCACGAGCATGTCTTCCACACGGCGCTCCAAGTCCCGGACGCCCGATTGCATGTTCTCCAACACCAAAGCACGTTCGTCGTCAGAAAGGGAGAGCCTTCTCAACGTGTCGACCCCAAGTTGCACGTTGGCAAGGGGCGTCTTCAATTCGTGGGTCACCCCCAAGAGCATGTTGCGCTCACGCGCCAATCTCACGCGCTCTCTGCGCATGTTGCGTTCCAAACGGTGCAAGCCCAACACCAAAAGTGCGGCGAACACCGTCCCTTCTCCGAGAACCATCCATTGCTCTCTAGGACCTCCCGAGCTCGCGAGCAGAAAGGCCCACCACCCAAATTGCAGAAGGACATAAGCGCCGAGAGCGCGAACAAGCCAAACTCCTCCTACTTGCAAGGTTACCTGTTGCGATCCCCCACTCCGCCGGCCTTTTCAAGCCAAGGCGAGGCTGGCATCATGCTGTCCACTGGACGCGCAAGCAAGTAGTGTTGCTCATCGCCATTCCGACCACGAAGGACCATGGAAGATCGCACTTCCCAACCGTGAGAAGCCAACACGTTCAACGCTTCCAGTGTGCTGTCAAAACGGTAATTCTTCAGGCTTTCCAGAGCCTTGAGAAAGTCTTGGTCGCGCGTCATGCGCAACACGATGTCGTCGCATTGAAAGCGAACCTGTTCGTTGTTCGCCTGAGTGTAGGAGATGAGCTTTCCATAAAACTCACCGCTACGCAGGGTTTGGCGGTAAACGCCTCCTTGTCCGGCTTCTTCCTTTGCGACCAAGCGACCGTCTTGCGCCGTCATCGCTGTGCTGGCCATCGTCAAAAGGCCAAGGGTCATGATCCAAGTCTTCATGTCTGTGGTTTTGGAACCCCCAAGGTAGGCAGAAGTTCAGCGTCCTCCGCCAGCTTGACGTTGTTTAGGCTTTCAGCCCAAACGAAATCGCTGACGCGCCATGTGCGGTGCCTTCAATAGGAATCCTCGGCCTCGCCACGAAAAACTCACCCGCCATTCCGGCTCGTCTTGCAACGCAAGCCACGCCCGATGCATTCCCGAACTCCACGTGATGTCGTCCACAACCAGGCACACTTCGACGTGAGGCGCCAAGGTTTGGGCCATGCGAGCCGTCGCCTCTCCTTCGTGAAGCCCATCGAGGTACACCACGTCCCATCTCGCTTCCGAGGGCACCTCCTTGAGCAAATCACGAAAATCCCCCTGCTTCGCTTGGATGGCCTCCATCAACCCCAACGCTTCCCAGACTTCACGGGCCACGCCCAAGGTTTCCGGACAGCCTTCCCAAGTCTCCACGTGCCACCCCAGCTGAGCCACGGCCGCCGACGTCACGCCGAGCGAAGTGCCCAATTCCAAGAGAGACCCCTGGGAACCAATCACCCGGAGCCATCGGCACATCCCTTCAAGGTCTTCTTGAGGAGTCAACGACGTCGCCGCCAATTCCGAGATCCTCCTCTCGGAATTCCCCTTTTCGCCCTGATTCCGGCTTCCGGCACCCAGATCCAACCGGCGCAAGATGTCATCCCTTTTCAGCAACTCTTCGCGAACCCGGCTCAGCGATGGCGAGTTCCCACAAGCGTCACCTTCGAGGACAAACAAGGGCCAATGTCGTCGTCTCGGTTGCAAGGCTCTCGCCCATGTGAACAACGTCGGCGAATGAAGGGACTGCCAAGACTTGCCCAGCACGCATGAAACCGGTCTGCTGTCGCAAAGCCTTGCCCACATCGCTTTCATTCCTTTTTTGTCTTGCATGAGCAACAAACATACTTCGCTATCTTCGCGCCCCCGGGCGGTTAGCTCAGCTGGTTCAGAGCACCTCGTTTACACCGAGGGGGTCGGGGGTTCGAGTCCCTCACCGCCCACCCAACATCCACACAAAAGCCCCTGCTTGCAGGGGCTTTTTGGTTCCCAAACATGCGCCAAGCTTGCTTGAGTGCATGAGCAGGGAGCCAAAAAGGCAGCCACCCTCTGGGTGGGAAGGCGGCTTACTCAGAGATGCCGGCAAGCACCTCGTCCAGCGCCTCCTTGACGAGGGCTTCACCCTTGCATGTCAAATGATGGTAATCACGAAAAACGTCGAAATCGCCGTTCTCGCGACCCAAGGCCAGCCAGTGAACTTGACCCGAGGGGTGTTGATCGACTGCGCTCATCCACGCATTGTAACCTTCCAGCGCTTCCGCATTGACTTGATCGTAATAGCATGGGTGAAGGGGATTCTCAACCACCACCAAATGCCACCCTTGCGACGTCACCTCTTCCACAATGGCTTCGAACAACCCCGGTGCGATAAGGGCCTCACCCCACCAATTTTGGTCCATCATGACTTCGGAAAGGCCATAGGTGTAGCCCTCTCCAACCGACTTTTCTTCGCATTGCACATCCCACCACGCGAAGGTGGTCTTGAATTGCAACGTGTGAAACGCCATGCGCAGTCGGTAGCGTAGCGGAACGTCGCCACGGAACAAGTCGCGGAGGGTCATGAGCGGCGCAATTCGGCCAAACGCCATGCTCCCCCAATTGTCGTCCTGGGCCGCTCCGCTCAACCGACGCTCGGCGAGCGGGCTGAACTTGTTGGGCCAAAAGGTCAGCACCACACCCTGGATCTTGGACGAATCCGTCGCGGTCTCCCTGAGCGACTCGACCATCTTCAAGGAACTGTACAAATCCTGGGCCGGCCCGCTGAACCGTGGACGCCCTCCCCAGCGGATGTCGTCCGCATGGCTGTCCCCAACGAGCACCCACTTGTGGCCGTGCGCCTTGTCAAATTGACGCATCGATGCGTGACGAAACCACATGTGTGCCGCCCAAGCCAANCCGAACAACCACAGGAGGATGAATGTGACGCGCCGAACCATCAGAAGGTGAAATAAATGAAGGTGCTTGCCTCATTCCGAAGCGAAAACACCAAGGTTGCCAAGACGAGCAGACCCTCCACCCATGGGCCTCGCCACACCCCTCGCCACATCCATCGAATGCCACGTCGGAATTGCACCCACTCCAAAAGCATGAATGCTGCAAAAGCCAACGCGAAAAGCCGCTCGTCGGTGGCCTTCCAGAAGGAGCGCATTTGGGCCCAGCCTGCGAAGCCGTCTCCCCAACGCTCGTTGATGTCGTGGATGATTTGAATCGCCTGACCCATGGATTCTGCTCGGAAGAAAATCCAGGCAAAACACACCAAAACAAACGTCCAAAGCATGCGCAACACATGCGTCCAATGCCACTGATCGAACGTCACGCGGTTCCGGCCCATGACAAAGACCGGCACGAACAACGCGGCGTGGATCCCTCCCCACACCACGAATTTCCAATCGGCCCCATGCCACAGTCCGCTGACCAAAAACACCACCGCGACGTTGCGAAGCGCCATCCACTGGCCACCGCGCGACCCTCCCAGCGGGATGTACAGATAATCCCTGAACCAGGTGTTCAGGCTGATGTGCCAACGTCGCCAAAATTCGGCCACGTTTCTCGAGAAATAGGGGAATCGAAAATTGCTTTTCAGGCGCAACCCAAACAACCTCCCCAGCCCGATGGCCACATCGCTGTAGCCGCTGAAATCCCCGTAAATCTGAATGGCAAAGGCCACTACACCCACTGTGAGCATTGGCCCCGACATGTCCTCCGAAGCCCCAAAAATCGCATTGGCGTACTGCGCAGCACTGTCGGCAATGACGACCTTTTTAAAAAGCCCCCAGGCAATCATGCGGCACCCGATGAGCACCGCGGCCTCTGTCACCTTGCGCTTCCGCTGGAGCTGCGGGAGCAGACGCGAGGCGCGCTCAATGGGGCCTGCAACGAGTTGCGGAAAAAAACTGACGTACGCCGCGAATTCCAACCAATCCTGCGACGCCTTCAGCTGCTTGCGGTAGACGTCAATGGTGTAGCTCAGCGTTTGGAAGGTGTAAAAACTGATGCCCACTGGGAGCACAATTTCCATGCTGGGACGATGCATCGTCACCCCCACACTCGCCCAAGCATCCACCCAACTGTCGATGAAAAATCCGGCGTACTTGAAAAACGCCAGAAGGCCGAGGTTCACAATCAAAGACACGGCCAATGCTCCTCTCCTGTGCGACGGGTCTTGCGTTCTCTCCAACACGCGCCCAAGCACAAAGTCCGTGGCCGTCGAGAGCACGATGAGAGACAAAAAGCGCCAATCCCACCAGCCGTAGAAGACGTAACTCGCGACCAGGAGCAACGCGTTTTGGCCCCGCAAGCGCTCGCGAAACGGACCGTGAAAAAGGGCAAGCACCACAGGCAAAAACACCCAGAACGCGAGAGAGGTGAATGACATCGACTGCAAAGTTAGGTTAGACCCGAATCCACTTCTTCGGGCCACCCCTCAACCAACCCAGACGCATCCCGGAGCACGTCGCCCACGACAAACAAACTTCCCCCAACCCAAATGACGTCTTGTTCATTGGCTTCCGCCAAAGCCGCTTCGAGTGCCGCCAATGGTGTCGCGAAGGCTTCGCCGCTCAACTCGGATCGCACGGTGGCCACACGTTCAGCCTGCATGGCCCGTGGAATGTCCGCGGCGCACCATCGGTAGGTGGCGTCGGCTGGAAGCAAGGCCATCACCTCCGAAGGGTCCTTGTCCCCCACCGTGCCCCAAACCACGTGCAACCGGCCTCCACGTTCCTTCACCAACACCGCAAGTGCCGCGATGATGGCGCGAACACCGTCCAGGTTGTGCGCACCGTCGAGCACGACAAGCGCCTTGCCCTCCACGTCCACGCGCTGCCAACGTCCACGTTGTCCGGAGATTTCCCGGTGACGCTTCACGCCTTCCGCGATGTTGGCGTCCGAAAGCGACCAATCTGTGGCCTGCAAGGCATACATCACGGCCACAGCCGTGGACGCGTTCGCCTGGTCCACCGGGGATGCCAAATCGCCGAGGACGGCACGTGCCCAGTCCTGGACGTCGCGCGCAAAGTGCACCTCACTCGAGGTACGTAAGGCCGCGGCAAGCATTTCCGATTGCGCTTCTGGCCTCATCGGCCCCAACACCACAGGCACACCGTCTTTGAAAATGCCCGCCTTTTCTCGCGCGATGCTTCGAATGTCGTTGCCGAGGAAAGCCTGGTGATCCAGGCCCACATTGGTCACGCACGCCACCTCCGGCGCGGGCACGACGTTGGTGGAATCCAACCTCCCACCCATGCCCGTTTCCAAAACGACAATGTCGCACGCCTCGCGCTTGAAGTGGTCGAGGGCCATCCCGAAGGTCAGTTCGAAGAACGAAGGTGCCCCCCACGCACCCTGGGCCGCTTGCCAGCGGTCCACAAAGGCCACCACGGCGTCTTCAGGAATGCAACGGCCATTGATTCGGATGCGCTCACGAAAGTCCACGAGGTGGGGGGACGTGAAGAGTCCGACTCGAAAACCCGCCAGCTGCAATCCGGCAGCGACCATGTGGCACACCGTGCCTTTGCCGTTCGTACCGGCGACGTGAACCACGCGAAGGGCCTGTTCCGGGTTTTCGAGCGCGTGGCACACCAGGCGCGTGGCGCTCAAGTCCGCCTTGTAGGCCGCCGGACCCTGGCGTTGAAACATGGGGAGTTGCGTGAACAGCGTGTCAACCGCGCGTTCGTAGGCCGTCTTACTCAAGGTCGAACCGGATGGTGATGTAGCCCGTTCGGCGCGGTTTGGTGGGGTCGGCCGTGAATTGAGCCGTCTTTGCCGCGCGCATCGCGAGGTTGACGTGGTAGGAGTCGGTCAATGTCGTGACCGCCGATTCGTAGTTGGGGGAAGCTTGGATGACCTTGCCTGAGCCGTCCACCACGATGTTGACTCGAACCGTGCCCTGTTCTTGGGGACGCTCCGTCAGCTTCGGCTCGCCAATCATGGTGCCGCCGTTGAGCATGGCGTCGCCAAAATCGCCCGAGACGACGCCCCGGCCGTCAATTTTCCCCGCCTCTTCTCCTTCGTTGCCCGTGCCTTGGGTGCTGCCCTGGGAGCCGCCCCCTCCCGCGCTGGGGTCGCCGGGGTTGCGAAACAGGTGGGCCGTGCGGTCTTCGCGGACCGGCTCAGGGTCGGGTTCAGGGTCCGGATCGGGGTCCGGCTTGACGTTAACCGCCACTTCGCTCGATTCCTGGGTCGCGACTTCCTCCGCGACCTCCTGGACCTCAGGCACAGGTTCCGCCGCGGCAACTTCCTCTTGCTCCGCTTCTTGAACCACCTCACTGGGCGCCTCTGATTCCGTGCTGCCTCCCGCTTCGTCGGTCGAACCAAGGTCTGCGAATCCGACCGCGATGTACTGATCGCCAGGAGGAGGGTCCTGGATGGTGAACGCCGTCAAAAAGAAACACAGCACGAGCACCCCCACGAACAAAAGGCCGCTCAACGCAGCAGCTTGCCGTTGGTTGCGCTTCTCCTGCGAGACGCGCGCTTGCTCGAGTTGTTCCTTGTTCGACATTGGGAAGGGTGAGTGATGGATCGCAGGGGTTGAGGGTTATTTGGCGCTGGCCGGATTGGACCCCAACATGATCTTCCACTGGTTGGCCTTGGCCATGCCAATGAGTTCGACGGTTTGGCCTGTGGGTACATTTTTGTCAACTTGGAGGTACAAGACCTTCTCGGACTGCTTGTCCATTTCCAACTTGAGCTTGGGCTCGAGATCCGTTCGTGAAATGGGCCGAACCTCCCCGTTCAGGTGGTACGAGCCGTCTTCCTGAATGCTGACGGTCAAGCGAGAGGTGACGGACGTGGTGCCCTTGGAGGTGGGCAGATCCACGTTCACCCCGTTGCTCACCAACGTCGACAGAATGACGAAGAAGATGAGCAGCAAGAACACGAGGTCCGTCATGGACGACATGTTGCCCGTCACGCTNACTTTGTTGCGTTGGCCGAGGTTCATCCGCGTGCAGGTTCTTCGAGAATGTCAATGAANTCGAGGCTGTTGGCCTCCATGCGGTGCACCACCTTGCTCACCTTGCTCACCAAATGGTTGTAGGCCATGAAGGCCAAAATCCCAACAATCAATCCCACAATCGTGGTCACCATCGCCTGTTTGGTTCCGGACGAGATGTCGCTGACTTGCACCGTTCCTGCCGCTTCCATGTCCAGGAAGACGTTCACCATCCCGATGACCGTTCCCAAGAACCCCACCATGGGCGCCGCACCGGCCACCGTGGCAAGGGTACTGAGGTTTTTCTCGAGGCGAAAGATCTCGAGCTTTCCCACGTTTTCAATCGCCACGCTGATGTCCTTGAGCGGTTTGCCAATGCGGCTGATGCCTTTGTCGAGCATGCGCCCAAGNGGCGTGTTGCTGTCGGTGCAGAGGTTTCGCGCGCTGCTCAAGTTGCCTTGGGAGATGTAATCCTTCAGGCGATTCATNAAATCGGGGCTGACCTTGTCGGCTTTTTGGATGGCCAAAAAGCGCTCGAAGAACACGTACATCCCAATCAAACTCATCAGCGCCAAGGGAAGCATGATGTACCATCCGCCCTCCATCAAGAGCTGAAGAACGTTCACGTCCACCTCCGTGATTTCCGGAGTGACATCTGCCGCGTCGCTGGTGGCTTGAAGAAGGAGAAAAGCAAGGGTGGATTGCATGGAGGTAGGATTCCAGGTTTGAACGTACAAGTTCCCTCGAATATTGGGCCACCCGCGCATCGGGCCGCGCAGTTATTCAACGCGACAGGTTCACAACGCCCCCGGAAAAACCAACTGGGAATCAGGCATACATGAGCAGGTACACCCCCGCTCCCGCGAAGTACCCCAGCACCGCCAACAGGCTGATTTTCTTGAGGTACCACACAAAGTCAATGCGCTCAAGGCCCATCACCGCGACGCCTGCCGCAGAACCNATGATGAGGGCCGANCCGCCCGTTCCAGCGCAGTACGCCAGGAACTGCCAAAAAATCCCATCCTGCACGAACATGGCTGACCACGCGTCGGTCGCCGCCGTTGCGGGAACGATGTCGTACATGCCCATGCTGGCCGCTACGAGCGGCACGTTGTCCACGATGGCGCTGAGCAGTCCGATGGCCAAATCAATGAGGAACACGTCGTTCAGACTCACCCGCAGCCAATCGGCCGCCAAGATGAGGTGACCGGCTTCCTGCAACGCGCCCACGGCGAGGAGGATGCCCAGGAAGAAGAGCACCGAGGCGGAATCGATCTTGCGAAGCACACCGATGACGGTGAGGTGCTCTTTCTCTTCGATGTTCTTGGTGTGGTGAAGGCGTTCGGTAAGCATCCACAGCAGGCCGAGGCTGAGCATCATGCCCATGAACGGTGGCAGGTGGGTGACCGTCTTGAAGACCGGCACGAACAACAACCCACCAACTCCTGCCGCGAACACGAGGTTGCGCTCGAATGGCGTGGTGGGGTCCCAATGCTCGTCGTCGTCTTTGGCTGGGCGCTCAATCTCCCCTTTCAGGCGGAAACTGAGAATGCCAAGCGGGACGAGCAAACACACGATGCTCGGCAGAATCAGGTGGGTGATGATGGTGCTGGTGCCAAGTTGGCCCCCGATCCAGAGCATGGTGGTCGTGACATCACCGATGGGCGACCACGCCCCACCCGCGTTGGCCGCGATGACGACCATCCCGGCAAAGAGCCAACGCGTTTGGCGGTCGTCGATCAACTTGCGCAACAGCGAAACCATCACAATCGAGGTGGTCAGGTTGTCGAGCAACGCTGAGAAAAAGAAGGTCAAGACGCAGACGATCCAGAGCATTTTGACCTGGCTNCGGGTTTGGATTTTGTCCGTGATCACACGGAAGCCTTCGTGCGCATCGATGAGCTCCACAATGGTCATGGCACCCATCAGGAAGAAGAGAATGCTGCTGATTTCCTCCATGTGGTGCAACAACCGATGCTCGAAGAATTGGGCCAAACCGCCATGACCGCTGCCCANGTGATCGGCCGCGAACAGGTGGAATTCCTCCGCCAAGTGAGCCGGCACCTCATGGAATCCGAGCACAAAAAGGGCCCAACACACCGTTCCTGTGACCAACGCGGAAGCCGCTTTGTCAATGTTGATGTTGTGTTCGAGGGCAATGAACGCGTAGCCGAGAACGAATACGCCGAGGATCAAAAAGTCCATGAGTGGAGGGTTCTGAGGCGAAGATGAGAAAGAATNGGCACCGCNACGTCAAGGCGATGTCAAGTTCCTCACATCAAGAAATTCAAGGCACGCTCGAAGGCCTTGGCCGTCACGTGGGTGCGGTGCGGGTGCGTGGCGTGCACCGAGGCAAGCGCTTCTCGAATGACGTTGGAGGTGTCGTGGAAAATGGCCGCGTCGGACATGTCCACGTCCTCGTCGCTCATCAGGTAAGCAAAGACGCGCGCCATTCCGCAATTCGCAATGAAGTCCGGGATGACGGCGAGGTGCTGGTCCGCGTATTCGGCAATGGGGCCATAGAAAATCTCTGCGTCTGCAAACGGCACGTTGGCTCCCGCCGAGATGACCTCGACACCGGCGGCGACCATCCGCTCCACCTGATCTTGGGTCACGAGGCGGCTCGCCGCGCAGGGGAGGAAGATCTCGGCTGGAAGATCCCAAATCGCCGCGTTCACTTCATCGAACGACTGCAGTTCCGCGGTTTTCAATGCGTTGCCTTCTTTGGCCAAGAACAAATCCTTGACCTCGTCGAAGCTCAATCCATCTGGACGAATCAGGCCTCCCACGCGGTCGATGATGCCAACGATGGATGCCCCGGCTTGAGCCAGGTACAGCGCGGCCGCCGCGCCGACGTTGCCCCATCCCTGAACAACCACGCGCTTGCCCTGCACGGAAGAGCCGTGGAGGTCGTAAAAATGCCGAACCGACTCGCTCACGCCGTACCCCGTGATGAGGTCTGCGACCCGAATCTTGCGCAGCACATCTGGACTGATGTTCGGGTCTTCTACGGGTTGGGACACACCTTGACGAAGGTTGCCAATGCGGCGGACCTTTTGGGCCTCATTGGGTTGGAAGTGGCCGCTGAAAACCCCTTCCTGTGGGTGCCAAACCCCATTCGCCTCCGTCATCGGAATGACTTCATGGATTTCATCCACATTCAGGTCGCCTCCGGTTCCGTAGTAATGTTTCAAAAGCGGAGTAACGGCCTTGTACCAGCGCTCCAACACGCCTTTCTTGCGCGGATCCGACGGATCGAAATCGATGCCGCTTTTGGCCCCACCGATGTGCGGACCGGACACCGTAAACTTCACTTCCATGGTCTTCGCGAGGCTCTCCACCTCGCGTTGGTCCAACCCTGGGCGCATCCGCGTCCCGCCTCCTGCCGCTCCTCCACGAAGGGAGTTGATCACCACCCATCCACGGGCTTCCGTTTCACTGTCTTGCCACGCAAACACAATCTCAGGTGCGCGGTTTTCGTACGCCTTCAACAAGTCTTTCATGCTGGTCATTTCTTAGCGCCGCGAAGGTAGTCCAAACCGTCCCCTCGCCCGGTCTCTCACCGCTCGTCCCGACGCCATTCACGTTCTCGGACCCGGGCCCCANAGCGCTCCTCCGGCCGCCGCGACGCTCGCGCCCGTCACGCTGGGCAAGGCGTTGGG
>JGI26086J50260_1000986_pt1 | contig 17259 bp, 14 predicted proteins | sample SaaInl3SG_22_DNA_FD_50260 | JGI IMG/M metagenome (IMG submission 50260)
CCTGAGCCCACACCCCAAAACTGACTCAAGAAAAAAGCCCCGCTTGTGGCGAGGCTTTGTCTGTACCCGGGGTGGGAATCGAACCCACACTCCTTGCGGAACGCGAGTTTGAGTCGCGCGCGTCTACCAATTCCGCCACCCGGGCATCTCGGTTAGGAGGACGCAAATGTAAGTCAGTTAGCTTTGTCAACCATGACTCGAATCCTGATGATTACCGACGGCCGGTTTTCCGACCGCATTCGCGTGTCGAACGAGGCGCGCGCGTTGGTCGAGGCGGGTCACGAGGTCCATGTTCACGCCCTTGATTCGTGGTGCGAAGGTGGGTCATTCGAAGTCGACAGCGTGTCCGTGACGGAGCATCGGCTTCCCAAATGGTGCCACTGGGCGCGCGTGATGAGCGCCGAGTGGCCCTTTTACGCCTGGGCCGTGAGCCGAGTTCTGCGTCCGGTCTTGGCTTCCGAGCAGGCCGACGTGATTCACGTTCACAACTTGTTTGTGTGGGCGGGAGCACGTCGTGCCATGGCCGGCGTCACCAGGGCCACTTGGGTGCTCGACATCGCCGAAAACCTGCCCGAAATCATGCAGGAATACGACCACGTCAAGCGCGGCTTGGGTCGCTTGCTCATTCGCACGTCAGCTTGGGCCGCCTTGCAAAAACGCGCGCTTCAAGAATCCGATCGCGTGGTGCTGGTCACGCAAGTGGCCGTCGAGGACTACGTCGCCCGACTTGGCCTTCAACCGTCCAAAGCGTTGTCGTGCGACAACGTGCCGTGGGACGACCACATTGGGGTCGATGGATTGGACGAGCTTCGGGCGCGGTTTGAAGGGGCATTCGTGCTGTTTTACTTCGGAGACACATCGAGGCGAAGGGGAACCGATTTGGCCATGGCTGCCATGCCCGAACTGCTCCAACACGTGCCCAATGCCCACCTTGTCATCGTGGGGAAAAACAACCGCGAAGACGTGTTTTTGGCGGCACTCCGCGACCAATCACCCGCCAAGGATCGGATTCATTTGGAGGGATATCAACCCATGTCCAAACTCGGGTCCTACCTCGCTGTCGCCAGCGTGGGGCTTTCACCCTTGGTGCGAAACGTCCATCACGACACCACGCATGCGAACAAATTGTTCCAATTCATGCACGGAGGACTGCCCTTGATTGTCAGCGATTGCACGGCGCAAGCTTCGCTCGTCACCTCCACCTCCACGGGCCTCGTTCACCCCGCAGGAGATCCTCGCGCGTTGGCGCAAGCTGCGATTCACATCGCCACCCATCCTGAAGAAGCCCTAGCCATGGGCAATCGGGGAAGGGCTGCCGTGGCCGAGCGGTTCAATTGGGCGGTCGAAATCCAGGCGTACGTGAACAGCGTATGCAGATAAGCGATACTCAACGCTCGTAACCCAGCGCCTCGAAGTCGTCGGGGTAGAGTTCTTGAATCCGCATTTTGGTCTTGNCTGACAGGCGGGAAGCAATGCGCTCGGTGTTTTGGCGCCCCACCACAAGTCGAGGAAGCTTGGCGCTCGAAGGCACAGCCATCACCTTCGCGATCTCGTCCCACCGCGCGTGAAGCTCTTCCATTTTGAACACGTGCTGGCAGCCTGACACGTATGCCGACTGCGGCAACTTGTGGTCCATGTCCTTCTTCGCAAGCTCCTTTTCAATCCAACGCCGAAACAACGGTTCAAAAAACACCCGGACTTTTCGCTTGTCCACGTCCTTGCGAAGCCAGTAATACTCGCTCACCACCTTGGCATACGGGTGGCGTGTGAAACACAAGGTGGTGTAGCTCCCAAAATCCGGAATCAGAGTCTCCAAAAGCGCTGGAGTCAAGTGCTGTGGGGCATACGAGACTCCCTCAAACTCGTATGCATGGTAATTCACTTCAAAAAAATTCTCCCGACCATTCATGTCGAGGAGGTTGGTGACGCTCGAACCCGCGGTCTTCGGGATGTGGATGAAGGCCAACTTTCGCTTGGTGCAAACAGGCATGTTCAGGGGTTGAGGTGAGGTGAGTCTTGGTGAGCAAGTGCACTTCTCGAGGCTTCCCAAGCGTGAATGTCCTTGCGGACACGGCGCATGGCCGCGCGCTCGCCTTGCCACATCGCTCCGGTGAGGGTGTCCAGCCACCGGTCGGGATGAAGGGCGCGAGACACAGCTCGTCTTTGTGCGCCTTGCGCCCAGTCTTCCGCAGTGGCGTGGCCATCAAAAAAACCCGTGACTTCGGCGGCAAAAGCCATGCGCTCGAGGATGACTGGCTTGGGCCAGGGTTTGGGTTTTTCATCGTGGTAAAGGGCGCCAGCTGGATGAATCACAAACGCACCCCCGGCCTTCTTCAAGCGGTGGGCCCATTCGTTGTCTTCGCCATACATGAAGAACGCGGGGTTGAATCCACCTACCTGTCGAACGGTGTTGAGTGTCATCAGCCACGAGGCCGCGTGAATGAACGGGACTTCAAACGGCTCCTCGTGATCGCGCCACTGAGGAGCGTAGCGTTGGTCGAAGTGCCCATAGGGTTCCTCACCACTCCAGTCCCAATGAATGGGAGACACCACTTGCAGCGCGTGGCCCTCGCGCTCGCGCTTCGCCACCCAATTGGCCAGGACCTTCATCCCTTTGGGTTCCACTCGGGCGTCTTGGTTCAACAAATGAACCGCATCCACACCTCGTCGCAACGCTTCTTCCATTCCCCGGTTGTTGCCCGTGCCAAACCCCAAATTGGGGCCTTGGACCCGGTTCTTTTCCGGCAAGTTGTCACGCAACCAAGACCATGAACCGTCACTCGAACCGTGGTCGATGGCCCACACCTCTCCCGTGCCCGAGTCTTTGACCGACTCCAGAAGTTCCGGAAGCCAACCCATGCCGTTGTACACAACGACGATATGCAAAACTTCCGGGTTCATAGGCCGCCCGAAGGTACGACCGCCCCGCTTGGCCGTACCTTGCAAAAGATGAAGGATTTCTTGCTGTTTTTTGAGGAAAAAGAGGGGACAAGCGCCATGATGCGCTGGGCAGATCGCTTCGAAAACATCCAGGTGGTTCACCACCAAAATGGGCGCGGTTGGGAACCTCTGGAGCCTTACCATTTGGGATACGACGTGAAACAGAACGAGGTGGAGGAGTTGCTCAACCTCATTTACAGCCGTCCGCGAGACCTCCAGACGCTGCGCGACGCATATCGCACCAAAGTCCCCGATCGAAAACTGGTGACTTTGGGTTCAGAGGTGTCGGTGGGGTTGAAAATGCGCTGGAAGCCGCCGCGTGTGCTTCACGTCGGAAACGACATGGTTGATTTGCCTGTGAACCGCCTGTTCAAGCGCCAACGCTACCGTCTCTACCGGGAGTCCATGGTGGAAATGCTTCACGAGAATGGCGTTGTGCCCATGCTCGCCGTGCGTCAAAACATCTTCAAATGGGCCCTTTCAAAATACCACGGTGACGGCACAGGGAAGAAAGGGCACCTTCAATTTCAACTTGCGTCGGGAGCGATCACCAAAGAGGACATCCCCAAAATCGAGGTCAACCTCAAACGGTTTGGGAGATTGATCGACCAATGCCGACGTAAGCACGACCGCAAGCGCGAATTTGTGGAGTGGATGAAGTCCCGCGGCATGGAGGTCAAACCCATGCTTTACGAGTCCTTCCTCGACGAGCCTGTGGACTTTTTCGGCGGTTTTCTCGAGGGGCTTGGGCACGACGCTTCGACGGAAGAAATTCGAAACGTGCTGTCCCAAGACATGGGCCTCAAGAAAGTGCACAGCGGGGACATCAGCGAGTACGTTGAAAATCACCGGGAGCTGGAAGAGACATACGGGTCGCGCTTCGAGTCTTGGACGGCATGAAGCGCCGCATCGACTTCGTCATTGTCGGTGCTCAAAAATCCGGCACAACTGCGCTTCATGCCTTTCTCAATGCCCACCCAGACATCTCCATGCCGGACTCCAAGGAGATGCACTTTTTCAACCGCACCGCATGGGCAGACTTTCACCTGCCGCTTTGGAAACGCCGCAAACTCGCCCTCTACCACAGGCGATTTCCGCACTTTCCCGACCCTTCGTTCACCTACGGCGAAGCGACTCCGCACTACATGACGTGGAACGTGGCGTTGGACCGCATTCGCACCTACAACCCCAACGTTCGCATCATCGCCTTGCTTCGGCATCCGGTCGACCGCGCCTATTCTCACTGGAATATGGAGCGGCAACGGGACCTCGTGCAAGGTTCCTTTGACCAGGCCGTCCATCAAGAGTTGCGCGAAGCCACGGCGGTGGGTGAGCGCTTGGACAAAGTGAACAGCTTCTTGCGACGGGGATTCTATGCGCCCCAAATCCAGGCCCTCTGGAACCGATTTGGCCAAGGCCAAGTCTTGGTGTTGAAGCACGCGGACTTGCTTCTGAAACATGACGAGACCCTGGCCCGAGCGTTTGATTTTCTGGGCGTCCCCCCTGTTTCTGTTCCTTCCAAATCGGTTCACGGCCGATCCTACAGCTCCAGCATGTCCCCCTCCATCCGAACCGACCTTCTCCAGATGTATCTCGGGGATGTGTTGGAAGTGGAGCACCTCCTCGGTTGGGATTGCGCAGACTGGAAGGTGTAGGACATTAGCTTTGACGTCATGGCCACCAAGCGCGTGTTGATCCTCACCTACTACTGGCCTCCTTCAGGAGGTGCAGGCGTGCAGCGTTGGCTCAAATTCGCCAAATACCTTCCCCAACACGGGTGGCAGCCTGTGGTGTATGTCCCTGAGGGTGCGAATTATCCCGCGCTGGATCCCGCGTTGGAGTCGGAGGTTTCCCCCAACACGGAGGTCTGGAGTGGGGGCATTGTCGAGCCCGCCTCGTGGTTGGACGCCCTCAAATTGCTGCGGCAACAAAACCGATTCGGCAGTTCTTCCAGCTCTCCACGAAACTCCAGGTCCGGCGGTTTGGTGCAGTGGATTCGAGGCAACGTGTTCATCCCGGATGCCCGGATGTTTTGGATCCGTCCGTCCGTGAGGCGCCTGAAGAAACGCCTGGCAGAACACCCCGTGGACGCCATCATTTCCACCGGACCCCCGCATTCGACCCACCTCATTGCCTTGGGGCTGAAAAAAGCCTTCCCTGACCTCCCTTGGGTGGCGGACTTTCGCGACCCGTGGTCCGACATGGACTACCTGGAAGACTTCAACCTGACCGCGCGGAGCCGTGAACGGCACAAAGCCTTGGAACAAAGCGTGATTGCCCACGCAGACCGCGTGGTGGTGACGGCGCCCTCTGCCGCGGTTTCTTTGCTGGGTCGGACCCTCGAGCCCGACGACCCCAAGGGGGTGTGGATCCCCAACGGGTTTGATGTCGCGGACGGGTTTGACTTGGAGCCTGCTGCCCCAGAAGGGCCCTTCGTGCTTGGGTTTTTTGGGTCCTTGTATGGGAGCCGAAATGCGCCTGGCTTGTGGCGAGCCATCCGCGACCACAACGCCAACGGCACGGTCAACCGTCCAATTCACTTGGTCCTGTACGGGGCTTTGGATCCGTTGATTCAGAGCGAACTCGAACGCACACTCGTTCCGGATTCATGGCGATTCGAAGGCAGCGTGGCGCACGAACACGTGCCTCAAGCCATGTCCCAATGCCATGCGTTGGTCATTCTCCAAAACAACAACGACACGGGGCGAAGAACCCTTCCTGGAAAGGCCTTCGAATACCTCGCGACCGGCCGCCCTTTGATTGCTGGGGGGGCGCTGGACAGCGACCTCGAGCGGTTGTTGCAGTCCTGGGGCTTCGACATGTGCGCCATGGAAGACGAAGCCGGCTTTGCGAGCCAAATCGCCCACGCCATGGCGGGCAGGGCCAGCTGCGTTTCACCCAAGCGCTTCCAACGGGACACGCTCGCCTTCGATTACAGCGTGCTGCTTCGTAATTTGGGCACGCAGTAGCACGGCAACCAACGACATTTCTCGCTCGCATGCACCTTCTCATCGTCATTGGCACACGCCCCAACTTCATCAAGGTCACGCGGTTCCGTAAGGTCATGGACGCCATTCCTGGCGCCAAGCTCACCTTGGTGCACACGGGGCAACACTACGACAGGGCGATGTCGCAGGTGTTCTTCGATCAGTTTCAGTTGCGACCGGATCACGTGTTGCAACTTCATTCTGGTTCCGTGGGCATGCAGTTTGCACACATGACCACCCAGTTGGTCGAAGTCATGGAGCGGGTCAAGCCCGACTTCGTGCTCGTCCCTGGGGACGTCAACAGCACGCTTGCTGGCGCGCTCGCAGCGCAGCGCTTGGGGATCCCCTTGGGTCACTTGGAGGCGGGCTTGCGCAGCTTCGACCGATCCATGCCGGAGGAAATCAACCGCATTTTGGTCGACCAGCTGAGTGCGCACCACTTTGTCACGGAGGACTCGGGGATGACCCATCTGAAAAACGAGGGGCTCGATCAGGGAAACAATGTGCATTTCGTGGGAAACACCATGATCGACACGCTCGTCCACTTTTCACCCCAAATCGAACGCAGCCCCATTCTGTCCGACCTCGGATTGAGCGCTGGGCAGGAGTTCCACCTGCTGACCATGCACAGGCCCGCCACCGTGGACAACCGCGAGGGCTGCCAATTCATCGTGGACCTTCTTCAAAACATGTGCTCCTCCGCGCCCGTCGTGTTCCCCATTCACCCAAGAACCCAGAAGAACCTCGAGTCCTTTGGTTTGGGTGAGGTGTTGAAGCATCCCGCGTTGAAAAGAACGCCGCCGTTAGACTACTTCGCCTTTCAACATTTGATTTCCAAAGCCAAAACCGTGGTGACCGACTCCGGTGGCATCCAAGAAGAGACCACGTTCCGCCAAGTTCCGTGCATCACCCTTCGACCCAACACGGAACGACCCAGCACGACGACCCTCGGAACCAACCAAATGTTGACTGAACTCAACGTGGAACACGTCATGAAAGCGATCGAAAACCCCAAGGAAGGCGTGATTCCGCCTTTGTGGGATGGTCACGCCACCGAACGGATTCTGGACACAATTCGCCTCCTATAACCCCATCCCACCTCTCCTCTGCCGTGATCTACCCCCGCTTCTCTGCGCTGCACCTTTCCTTGACCCTCCTTGTTGGTGTGGCTTCGTCCACCTCTTGGGGGCAATGGAGTTTGGGAGGCAACACGAACGCCACCAACAACGGGCTTCCTGCCCAGCTCAGTGACGACTGCATCCAGCTCACAACAACACAGGGGAACGTCATTGGCACGGCGTGGCACGATTGCACCATGAACCTCAACCTGCCTTTCGATTTGAATTTTGAGGTTAACCTTGGGAACAACAACGGAGGGGCGGATGGCATGTGTTTTGTCCTTCACCAATCTGGAACCGGAAACAATTTGTTCGGGGCAAGCGGGGGTGGGTTGGGCTACGAAGGAAGCCCTTTGAACCCCTCCCTTTGCGTGGAAATCGACACCTATCAAAATGGCGACCTGGGTGACCCGAGTGAGGATCACATTGCCATCCAGAGCAACACCCAAAACACCCACAACATCGCCCCGCCGGTTCAGGCTCACCCCAATTTCACCAACATCGAGACGGGGCAAGACTACCCTTTTCGGCTGACGTGGGATCCTACAGCTACTTTGCTCGAGGTTTACTTTGCCGGATCCCTTCGGCACAGCATCAACCTCAATTTGGTGGGTGGGATTTTTGCCGGAAACCCCTTCGTCAATTGGGGGTTCGTGGCTTCGACAGGGGGGGTCAACAACACCCAGTCTTTCTGCATGACGGATGCTGGGTTTTCTTCGTCAGGACCCGGACTCAACCTCCTCGTGGACGAAGAGGTGTCTCTTTGTGGCGAGGGAGAAGTGGAGTTGATTGCATCCGCCAACCCCGGCGCGTCCATCTCCTGGGAGGGCCAAGCCGGGGCGTCCCTGACAGCCACCGCAACAGGCGTCTACGAGGTCGTGGCTGAGCTCGATGGGTGCGTGGAAACGAACACCGTCGATGTTGTTTTGCAAGCCATCCCTGAGATCCAGTTTCAAATCAACAACGAGCCTGTCAGCGGTTCTGTGGAGGTGTGTTTTGGAGACTTCCTCGGGATGCAGGTCGTGGCCACGGCCGGAGCATCTGCCGCGTGGGACCTGAATGGCTCCTCCTCCATCAACATCAACTCTTCAGGGGATTATTGGGCGTCCGCAAGCATCAACGGCTGCGATGCGGAACCCGATTTCCTGCACGTCGACTTGCTTGCCAATCCCACCGCGAGCATTTCCGCGCTGCCATCGACGTTGTGTTGGGATGAGTCGGGCCTCGTTCAAGCCGCGTTGGGTGTCCAATCCAATGTGGTCAATTGGACGCTGCCGTCCGGAACGTTCGCGTTGAATCAAGCCGGGCCTGGCGCCTACCAAGTTCACCTCATCGGTGACAACGGTTGTGAAGCCTCCGAATCGTTTCAGTACACCATGCTCCCACCCATCGCGACGGGGTTGGTGAACCCCGACCCCTTGTGCGACGAATCGGTAGCCACCATCAATATCTCAGGCAACGTCGACAACATCAGCTGGAATGTGGGTGGAAATTCAAGCCAACTCAACGTGGTGGCGTCCATGGGGGGTGGCCCATACATCGCCAACGTCACCCTCGGCAATTGCGCCCAATCCGACACGGCGTTTGTCACATGGTGGCCTACGCCTTCCGTCGGAACCCTCCCAGACAGCGTGACGCGCTGCGTGTTGGAACCAGGATACGCCTTCAACTGGCCCACCCAAACCAGCGACCCGGTAGGTGTTTGGGTGTGGAGCGTCAACAACGAGCCCGCCACGGCCGGGTACAGTGCCACTGCTGAGGGAAACTACTACATTGAGGTTCGTGACAACGCGACGGGTTGTTCCGACACGCATGACCTGCACGTGGAGGTCTGGCCCAACTTGAACGTCATTGCCACCGCCATCGACCCGTTGATTTGCATTGGAGACTCCTCCGAAGTACGTGTCGAACTCATTCCCGTGCTGGAGACGGACCCGTACGAGATTCCCTTCACGCTGGCCTGGGAGACGGAAGGTGCGTCGGGATGGTCCAGCAACGTGGTCGGCGGGGAGCACTACGTCGCCGCAACAAACGCCTGCGGCACGGACGTCGCCATGGCGGAGGTGGAAGAGGAATACTGCGGGTGCAACGTTTGGATTCCAACTGCCTTCACGCCCGATGACGATGGCCTCAACGAGGGTTTCCGCATCGTCAGCAGCTGCGATTGGGACGCGTTTTCTTTCCAAATCTTCAACCGCTGGGGCGAACGGGTGTGGTCCACCAACGACCCGGACCGACCTTGGGACGGAGGGGCTTACGACCTCGGTGGGGGCGACCATTACTTGCCCGACGGGTGGTACCCGTACGTGGTGTCATGGGAGTACCGAGAGGACGGCATTTTCTACCGGGAACAAAAATCGGGACGGGTTCTCATCGTCAGGTGACACCCCGGCCCTAGGCGAGGGCGCGGAAAATCAAGCGGAAGCACGTGCCTTTGCCCGGTTCGCTCCACGCAACAGAGATTTGGCCTCCGTGGACCTCCTCCACAATGCGTTTGGCCAGGGACAACCCTAAACCCCACCCTCTCGACTTGGTGGTGAATCCAGGGTCAAACACCTTTCGAGCCACCGCCTTGGTCATTCCCTTTCCATTGTCTTCCAACTCCATGTGAAACTCGTCCTCCACCCAATGGGCACGCAAGGCGAGGGCGCCTTCGCCGTCCATGGCGTCGACGGCGTTCCGGATGAGGTTTTCAAGCACCCAGCTGAGCAGCGGGCGGCTCAAAGCCAAACGCCCGGCCTCTTGGCCTAGATTGACGGTCAATTCCACGTGTTTGCTGACCCTAGGGCGCATGTAATCCACCGTCTCCTGAATCACCTCCAGCGGGTTGTCCGGCGACAAGGTGGCCTGCGAACCAATCTTGGAAAAGCGTTCGGCCACCACCTGCAACCGCGAAATGTCTTTGTCCATTTCCTTCAACGCTTCTGGATCCACGCCACGCGCTGCAAGCAACCCCGACCATGCCATGAGCGAACTCAATGGCGTGCCCAATTGGTGGGCCGTTTCCTTAGCCATGCCCACCCAAACCCGATTTTGCTCGGCCCGTCTGGAGGAGCTGAACACCAAATACGCCACCAACAAGAACGCCGCAATCAAAAGCAGCTGAACTGCAGGGAAGTACCGCAGTTGCGTCAAGACCGGGCTCTCCTCGTAAAACACGACGTGCCATCCCTCTCCGGGCAAATACACCGGGATGGGTGGGTTGTCACCAGCCATTGCCGCGTAGCGCTCTTGCAACTTTTCCTGCGTGTCGAGCTGGCTCATGTCAATCCCTTGCGACTTGACAACACGCGTCGCCGTCGAATCGATCAACAAGACAGGAACGGACGCACTGTTGATCACCGTTTCTGAAATGAACGACTCGATCAATTCAGCCATGGCCTCACGAAGCTTGCGGAGGCGAACACTCTCGGCGTAGTAAATGGTTTGGCCTACCTCATCAAAACGAATCGGAGGATTCTTGCTCATGTGCGTGCGCCGAATGCTGTCGTAATAGGCTTGCTCCGCCATGCCGCTTGGCGGAGGGTCCACGTTGACCTTGTACACCACTTCACCTGCGCGGTTGGTGATGATGACAGGGACCGTTTTGTTGTTGACCAAAAAATCCCCCACAAACGTCAAATCCGTGCCGTCAGGAGCCTCTTGAATCAGTCGGTAGGCCGAAGCCAGCCGGTCCGCGCGCTTCTTCTCTTCGGCGCCGAGGTCTTCGAACAGGGTTTGGGTGTACGCCACCAACTCTGCCCTCTGCTTCACCGCCTCCACCCACAAATCCACCTTGCGCTGCTCCTCCTCCCGAATGATGGAGGCCAAATGCTGGGTGTAGCCCAGCGTCACCACCACGATGGCGGCGGCGGCGAGAAACAAAAACCGTTTGGACAGGGTGTCTTGCATCAGTCGTATGCGGGGCACCGGCCGTTGGGGCCGATATAAGGGTCGTTTTTGTCGCAGGCCGTCAGCGAAATGACGATTTCATGCGAGCTCCGACTCGCAACATTCAGCGCAGACACGCCGAAATCGTACGCGTAACCCACCGTCATGGATTCGAACAAGCGCACGTTCATCACACCCACAAGCGCCGAACCCGTGCGGTACCCCAAACCCATCGAAATGCGGTCATCCATGCTGAACGTCCCCTGAAAATCAATGGCCGCAGGAAGACCTGAAGCCAAGCGCATTTGGGCCGCAGGACGAAACGCAAAACGACGGTCAAGCTTGATGAACCGCCCTCCTGTGAGCACAAAAATGCGCCCCGACTCCGTTTGACCTGCGAGGTCAGTCAACGGCGCAGACATGACGTTTTGAAGGCTGATCGCCGCAAAATTCAAATCGTCCTCGTACCACAACCCAAAGTCCATCGTGGGAAACACCGTTTGGGTTGTGGAGCTTCCAAACAACGCAGGGTCATCCGTCGCAGAATATTCCGGGAATTGCAAGCTTCCGATGTCCAACCTGTACTGCGCCACACCGGCTGCCAGGCCCGCACTCAATCTTGCTCCGTTGGTCAGGCGGACCTTGGTGGAATACGCCATGCTGAAGCGCGTATTCGACCACGGACCAATGTCGTCCGTCAGCACGTATCCCCCCAACCCATGTGCAAACGTGGTGCCCTGACCCAAGCGACCTGAAAGCGAAGCAAAGCTGCTGATGGGAGCGCCTTCAAAGCCCGCCCACTGCGAACGAACCCCCATACGCATGTCCAAGCAAGCCGTGTTCCCTGCCGCCGCGGGGTTGTCCAGCAAGTTGGACATCAGGAACAAGGATCGCACACCACCAAATTGAGCGTGCACGTTGGAGGCCAACAGCAGCATCGTCACCATCAACCCGCCCGCGAGGCAATGCATCTTCTTCATCGGATCACAGCTACGTGCCCCGTGATGGGAGCGAGGTTTGCGTTGGGTTCATTCAGGTGAATGACGTAGTAATACGTCCCTGCGGGCACATCCACACCGCGGTTCTTGCCCGCCCAAGGGTTGGGGTAGGAAACCGACCGGTACACGCTTTGGCCCCAGCGGTCGAAGACCTCAATGGTGGATGTTGGGAACTGAGACAGCCCGTAGATGTCCCAGGTGTCGTTGAAGGCGTCGTTGTTGGGAGAAAAGGCGTTGGGCACGTCAATGGGCGAACCCACAGCGACCAGGACCGCATCCGTGTACGCACAGCCCTCCACGTAGCCCGTCACTTCAAACGTCGTCGTCTCGTAAGGACTCAACACAGCCAACTGGTTGTCCACCATCGTTGCCAGTTCAGCCGGACGCCAATCGAAGCCCAAATCGGGGTCGGAGCCCAGCACCTCCACGCTCGTTGTTTCTCCGTAATCCAATGTCGCCGCGCAACACGCGTCGATGCTTACCGCCAGCCCCTCAAGACGCACGTCCGCGGCACATGACCCGCTTGTCGAGCCGAAGAGCAAAACGTAGTCGCTGTTCTGATACAGGGGATACGAATAGAGCGTGCTGTCGCCGCTCACCTCCCACGCATCGGACAAAGCCGCATATTCTGCGGCGTTGCAGAGATCAAAGGGATTGGGTTGAAAGACCTGAACCTTCAATGGGTCGGGACAATTCACGTTCGAGAAAACCACGTGAACGGGCTCGGTTGGTTCGGCAAACTGCTGGAAAAACGTCGTGTGGAACTTCACGACTTGGACCCGATTGGCGTCAAACACCCCACTCAAAGCGCCGGCTCCTGGCAAATCCATCGGCGAAGCCGTGGTGAGGGTGGTGTCGGATTGGCCACAAATGTCCATCACATTGTCGCAGGCCGTGCTCTGTGCTTGTGCCGATGCAGCCCAAACACCCAGCCCCAACAACCACCATGACCCCCGTTGAACGTCACGTATGCTCATGTTTCGAAAAGTACTTCTGCTTCCAACGCAGAAATCCTCAGAATCAACATGTCATCAACACCCCATCGGGGAAACTCAGGCTTCGAACCCGACCAACAAGGCGCCTTTCTCCACCGCTTGGCCTTCGCGGATGGGCACCTCCGCGACTTGGCCGCTCAGGACCGACTTGATCACGTTTTCCATCTTCATCGCCTCCAAAACAAGCAGCGATTGGCCCTCTTCTACGGCGTCTCCAGGCTTCACCAAAACCTGAAGAACTTTGCCAGGCATGGGGGCTTTGACGTCGCCTGAAGCCGCGCCTTCTTTGACCGACATGCCCATCTTCTCGAGAAGCTTGGACCTCTCGTCAAGGACCCTCACTTCACGACGCACCCCGTTGATGCGAATCACCGCATTCCCTTCTGCATCTGGGCCCGACTCGCATTCCACTTTGAAGCGCTTTCCGACCCGCAAAACCGACCACGTCCGTGGACCCAATGTCGTCCACTGCGCTGCATCCGACGTCAGGTCAGGTGCATTGTCGCGCTCCACGCGCGTGTCGTCCCATTGGATTTCTCGGGCCATGTCGCGAAGGTAGCATCAGAGCCCCGACCTTTGATGCATGGCAGGGATTTACCTCCACGTACCCTTTTGTCGACAGGCGTGCCACTATTGCGATTTTCACTTTTCGACAAAGACCCAAAACACCGAAAGCATGGTGCAAGCCATCGTGCATGAAGCCCAGCTTCGTTGGGCTCACAATCCCGCTTGGCGCGCTGAACATTTCCGCACCCTTTACCTTGGCGGGGGAACCCCCTCCCTCCTCTCGCCCGCGCTTGCAAAGACCCTGATTTCAGGCATTGCAAAAGCCTGTCGCATTCGCTTGAGCGACCTCGAGGAGGTGACGCTGGAAGCCAACCCTGAGGATTTGAGTCAGGACCATTTAGAGGCCTGGAAAGAGGCGGGGGTCACGAGATTGAGCGTGGGCATCCAAAGCTTCCACGACGAAACCTTGGACTGGATGAACCGTGCGCACACGGGCAAACAGGCCGAGGAAGGCATTTTGAGGGCACATCGCGCGGGGTTCGATTCCATGACGGTCGACCTGATCTACGGCGTGCCCACAGAACGCCTTTGGGACGACGACTTGAAACGCGCTTTGGACTTGCCTGTTCAACACCTCAGCGCTTACGCCCTGACGGTGGAGCCGCGTACCGTACTCGGCACAAGGGTCTCCCGTGGCGAAGAACCCGAGCCTTCCGACTCTCGCGCTGCAGACGAATACCACCGCCTCTGTGCCTTGCTCGCACAGCGAGGTTGGCTTCACTACGAGACGAGCAACTGGGCTGCGCCCTCCGGGAACGGTGCGTTTGCGACGGCCCGCCACAACAGCTCGTACTGGTCCGGCGAGGCCTACTTGGGATTGGGTCCTGGTGCGCACGGCTTCGTCGCTGGGTGCCGGTACGCCAACGTCTCGAACAACCCGATGTACCTCCAATCCCTGGGCCAAGGCCGCCTCCAACAAACCGAAGAATCGCTAAGTGACATCGACCGCTACAACGAGCGGGTCATGACTGGACTGCGCACAGCCAAGGGCATCTGCCTCGAAGAGTTGACCCAAACCACGGGGCACCGTCCTGATCAAGTCGACCCTCGTGCCTGGAATCAGGCACTGGCCTCAGGCGACCTGATTCCCCTTGCGGGCGGTTGCTTTCGCATCCCCGAAGACCGTTGGATCACGGGTGATCGGGTGGCGTCGGCGTTGTTTTTGGTCCCTTAGCACGGAGGACCGTATCCACGAAGACCGCCCCTATCACAAGGGCCGCTCCGGCATAAAACCCAGGAGAAAAACGCTCGTCAAACAGAACGTAGGCCAGCACAATCGCGTAGATAGGCTCAAGGTTGATGGCCATCGCCGATTCAAAGGGAGTCAAGTCCCGCAAGACTTGGATGGAAACCATGAAGGCGAACGAGGTCGCCACCACGGCAAGCGCGCCAATCCACAGCCAATCGGTGGTCGACAGGGTGAACAACGAGGCGTCAAATTGCTGCTGAATCGCAAGCCAAGCGCCCATCCCTAGGCTCGCCGACAACAATTCCACCGCGCTGAGGTTGATCGGCTCGTGTCTGCGCACCATGACGCCGTTGAGGGTGCTGAACACGGCCGCGAGCAAGGAGCTCGAAAGGCCGAGAAGGATGCCGAGGGTTTGGTCTTGCTGCGCCTGAAAAACCAGCGAAATCCCCACAAACACGAGGGACCCCACAGCGAGTTCCCGCCACGCCAGTTTGCGCTTGTAAATCACAGGTTCAATCAGCCCCACAAAAAGCGGAGCCGTGGCCAACATGGTTAGGGCTAAGCCCACCGAACTTGCTTTGATGGATGCAAAAAACGTCACCCAATGGGCCGCCACAATCCATCCTATACCTCCTGCTTTCAGCGCAGAAGACAAGTCCCAAGCCACCCACTTTCTTCGCAGCAGCAAGTACAAAGCCGTCGTGAGGCCCCCAAGGGTCACCCTCCAAAACACAAGCGGCTCCGCTTCAATCGAAATGAGTTTGCCAAGAATGCCTGTGAAGCCAAAAATCACCACCACCCCGTGAAGCAGCAGAAGGCTGCGGGTGCGCGGAATCATCAGCGCTGCAACGAAAACCGGGTCACCTCGCGAGTAGATCCCGTCACAATCAAGGTGTACACGCCTTGAGGCCAGGCTGAAGCCTCCAGGGTTTGCGATCCGGCCGCCCAACGTCCTTGAAGCAGCGTTCGCCCGGACGCATCGCGCACCTCAAAATCACACGCTTCTGACACCTGAATGCGCACGTCACCTCGCGCCGGATTGGGGAACAATTCCAACTCGAGGGAGGCTGCTTCCACCACCGTGTCAGCCGCCTCCACGACAAGCGTGGCGCTCGATTGGTCCGAACATTGGGTCTCTGCGTCGGTGGCCGTCAGGTAAATGTTGTACGTCCCGGCTTCGGTGTACACCAATTCCGGTTCCTCCTCGTTGCTGAAGGTCCCGTTGCCAAACGACCATTGGTAGTAGTCCGCATTTTCGCTCTCGTTGGTGGCAAACACCGGGGTTCCCCCAAGCACGATGACGTCTGGAATTTCAAAAGATGAGAACACCGGATCCGTCAAATCGCTCAGGCCTCGTGGAAGCAAGGTGTAGCCGTCCAAAAGCGGGAGCGAACCGTCCGACTGCCCACCAATGCCCGTCACCCCAAATGTCCCAATGGGTGCATCGGTTCCCCAAATGTCTGTGTTGCCGTCAATGCGGATTTGGACATCGCCGACGCCGTAATCCACCATCACGTCGAAATACGGCCACTGGTTGGTCCATTCAGCCGGGTCAATGAGCTTCACGCACTTCAACTTCACCACGCGCGACTCCGTCTCCTCCCCCATCTCTTGAACCTGAATGGGGTCTTGGGTCGCAAACCCACTTCCTTCGTAGATCAACGTGTCCGCGTACAGGGTGGCCAAGCCCGCAAACTGACCTACCACACCGCGCACTCGCACGCTGTCGCCTTCCTGGACCTCGTACCCAAAGTTGTTGATCGCGCTGAACACGTTGATGCCGTGAGTGGGGTCAATCAAGGTGAATCGAAGGCCTTGGGGGTAGTCGTTCCAACCGTGAACAATGCCTCGCAATTCGCAGGCCGTGTCGATGCTGTCGAGCACGCCTTGGTTGTTCGTGCCGCGCACCTGGATCACGTCGTAAACCGGGTACGTCAAGTCCGAGGGCAAGATGTGGATCACCACGGATTCAATTCCGATCACCGCTTCGCCAGACATGATGGTCAAGGTCAACTCCACGTCTTCCTGAAGTTCGGGGTCGTCTTCGTCAATGGCCGCAAACGTGAACGATTGGCTGTTGAGGAGGCCTGCAGAAAACTCAAAATTCAAGGGGAACACGGCAGGGAAATCGTTGCCTGCCGTCGCATCACCTCCCGTGACCGACACCTGCACCTGCACGTCGTCGAGCGGGTAACCGACAAGCATTTCCACCGTCACCCCTCCGCCTTCCGCCACGTACAGTTCGGGCGCGGCAAATCCCACCACCATGGTGCCCAGCCCGCCACAAGCCGCGCTGTGCTCTCCGAGGAAGTTGAACGTGTCTTGGGGGTAGACGTCCCATTGGGTTGCGCCTTCATTCCAGTTCGTGGAACCTTGTCCGATGTTGGGTTTCCGAACCAACGTGTATTCCGCCATGGCGCCATCACCCACCGGCCACGCGCCCTGTGGGTCTTCTCCAATGACGCCCATCATGTCAATGATCTCGCCGTTCTTGCGAAGAACGATGGGGTCGTTTCCGTTGAACCACGTCACCGTGCTCAACACTTGGCTCATGCTCACAATTTCTGCCGAAGCTTGAGGGTTGCCCATCACGTG
>JGI26086J50260_1000994_pt1 | contig 17159 bp, 14 predicted proteins | sample SaaInl3SG_22_DNA_FD_50260 | JGI IMG/M metagenome (IMG submission 50260)
TGTCAGCAAAGATAATCAGCCGTTTCACGTCACTTGTCGCGGTCGATGTTACACCGTCTAAACCGATGGGTAAGCAATCAAAAGCAGTCGATGTATTGAATGCTAAAGCACAGCACTTAGTCGGCCAACTGCCTCAAACTAGCTTAGGCTTGGGCATATATGGTTGGTTGGGATGGATCGGATTAGGCTTTTGGGGCATAGGCTATTCAATTATTAAGTGGATAGTTCGATGAAAATGGTTATACATTACAGTGCAGTAGCAATACTGATGCTGCTACTCACTTCTACGTGGGGACAGGCGGGATATTATGTTGCTAAAGCACACTTGGCACAACATCTCATTGCTCAAGCATGGGAACAGCAGTTAAATCATGGCGAGATTGTCGCTCCGTGGTCTTGGGCGGATACTTATCCAATCGCAAAATTGACATTGGATGATGGTTATCCGTTGTATGTGTTAGCGGGTGCGAATAATCGAAATTTAGCATTTGGTCCAGTGTTACTGACCTCGGATATCACTTCGCCAAATCTTGCAATTGCGGCACATAATGATAGTCATTTTGCATCGTTAGAGCATGTCGCGGTAGGTGATACGATACGGTTAGAATTTGAAGATATGCGTAAAGTGTATCAGGTGGAGCATATCCGTATAATTGATCAACACGATGTACATATATTATCTCAATATGCAGGACAGCAAGTGACATTAATTACCTGTTATCCATTTGAGACAGAAATGTCCTCGACGGATTTACGTTATGTAGTACAGGGAAGTCTGGTGAATTATTGATTTGAGACTCTCTGTAGCAATGCATTATCTGCCCATCAGTTCATACATGCACATATTGACGGCACTGGCTAAATTCAACGATTCAATATTGCCTGCACCTTTGATAGTAAATGCGGTGGCAGGCATCTGCGTCAATGCGTCTCGCGGAACGCCGCGAGCTTCATTCCCAAATACATAACAAGGCATCGTCTTAAATGATGTGGCAGCGATAGACTCACCATTCATATCTAGATAGGCAAATTCATCAAAGCGTTCATTGAGTTGAGCTAAACTAATATCTTGCTCGATAGGCACATAGAAAAGTGCTCCCATACTGGCACGCACCACTTTGGCATTAAATGGGTCAACACTGTTAGGGCTGAGTAATAACGTAACATCACCAAACCATGCAAGGGTGCGAATAATCGTCCCGAGGTTACCCGGATCTTGAACCTCATGCAGATATACATAACGTTGGCTATCCGCTGATGTTGTGGTGTTGGTAGTTAATTGATCGGTTGATTCAAGGGGGACACAGGCGATAATCCCTGGGGGAGTCTTGGTATCACTGATATTATTCATTTGCTTCGTTGTCAATTCAATGACATTAAAGCTTATCGGTAAATCATGCGCCCATTGAACATATTCCGGGGAGACATATAAGATACTTTTTAAAAGATGCGGTTGTCGTTCAGAGGCTTTGACTAACTCCAAAATGAGATGCTCACCTTCTAATAAGTAATGCCCGAATTCAGCACGGTATTTTTTCTGGTGGAGCTTTTTAACGTTGTCGAGCTTCATGTCAACTTCCTGAGTGCAATAAGATGGATACGCGTAAATCTGATATGAAATGAACGAGTCGTTTGCAAATCTAGTTGGGCAGTTTACAATATGACTCGTCTTAACGAAACCACAAGCACCGATTATCCATGGCAAAACCTAAACCCAGCAAAAAATGGATGGAAGACCATCTGAATGATCCTTATGTCAAAAAAGCCCAAGTTGATGGGTATCGTTCGCGTGCCAGTTATAAGCTGATTGAGATCAACGAAAAAGATCAGTTAGTGCGTCCAGGCAATATTGTCATGGATTTGGGATCTGCACCAGGTGGTTGGTCGCAAGTACTTGCGCCTATGGTTGGTGATGCAGGGCGTGTCATTGCGTCAGATATTTTACCCATGGATAGCATTGTAGGGGTATCTTTTCTACAAGGTGATTTCACTGATGAGGCCGTTTATAACGCGATTTTAAAAGAGCTTGGCGATGATCGCGTCGATACAGTGGTATCAGATATGGCGCCAAATTTAAGTGGCAATAATACAACCGACCAATACTCCTCAATTTATTTAGTAGAACTGGCGCTAGATATGGCACGCAATGTATTGAAGCCTGGTGGTGGGTTTTGTGCCAAAGTATTCCAAGGCGTTGGGTATGAAGAATATGTTAAAGAGGTGCGTCAATCATTCTCAAAGGTCATTATCCGCAAACCTGCAGCATCGCGTCCACGTTCTCGAGAGGTCTATGTTGTCGGGAAAGGTTTTAAAGGTTAGTACGTTTCTCAGTCTAGGGTATGGCTATTAGCGTAGTTTAGCTATTCGATTAACAATAATGGGATTTTATTCGCCACGCCGTTCCATTTGTCTGCATCGGCAGGGGCAGGTTTNATCTCATTAATATTGGGCCATTGTTTGGCAAGCTCTGCATTCAGTTCAAGAAATTGNGCTTGATCAGGAGATATCTTTTCATCTTGAACGATCGCATCTGCCGGACATTCAGGAACACATAGCTCACAATCAATACAGATATCGGGGTCTATTACCAGAAAATTGGGGCCTTCAAAAAACGCATCCACAGGACAAACTGCCACACAATCGGTGTATTTACACTTAATACAATTATCAGTAACGACAAACGTCATGGGCTTACACTCTTAGGTGATATGGATGGTGTTGAATTATAAAGTGCTCTTGTTAAAACTCAAGTATCCTTGATGATCCTGCGTAATTACCATCATGGCTGTTGTAAACTAGACTATCTAAAGCAACCTAACTGCTTTAAAATGGACACGCCCTGACAGAAAGGCTGTCCGGCATAGTGATGAGAACTTCCAATATGTTACGTTTGACTGATATTAAACTTCCCCTAAATCATGATGAGCAGGCCATTGAAGCTGCGATTTTAGATAAACTCCAAATCGATAAAAGCCAATTACGTTCGTTTAATGTTTTCAAGCGTGGTTACGACGCGCGTAATAACAAAAACATCATGTTGATTTACACGCTAGATATCGATACCGAATGTAACGCTGAATTACTTGAACACTTTGCTAAAGACCAATATGTTCGTGCTACCCCAGATATGACCTATAAGTTTGTCACGCAAGCACCAACAGATTTGAGTGAGCGTCCTGTAGTGGTGGGCTTGGGTCCTTGTGGATTATTTGCTGCACTCATTTTGGCGCAAATGGGCTTTAAGCCTATCGTCCTTGAACGGGGCAAAGCGGTGCGAGAGCGTACTAAAGACACCTTTGGATTTTGGCGTAAGCAGCCACTCAACCCAGAATCGAATGTTCAATTTGGTGAGGGCGGCGCGGGTACGTTTTCTGATGGGAAGTTATATTCTCAAGTGAAAGACCGTAAACATTATGGCCGTAAAGTGTTGCATGAATTTGTGGCAGCTGGTGCACCTGAAGAAATTATGTACGTCAGCAAACCTCATATTGGTACCTTTAAGCTGGTGAATATGGTGGAAAAAATGCGTGCGGAGATCATCTCTTTGGGGGGTGAAATCCGCTTCAGTACGCGTGTCGATAAACTCGATTTAGTCCCAGACGGTGATGATCATGCGATTCAAGGCTTACACCTGTCTGATGGCAGTTATTTAGCGGCCAAACATGTGATTTTAGCGGTAGGTCATAGTGCTCGTGATACGTTTAAAGCATTGCATGAGCAAGGCGTCTATGTCGAAGCTAAACCCTTCTCGATAGGTTTTCGCATTGAGCATGAGCAAAGCATGATTGATACGTGCCGTTTTGGTGATAATGCCGGCAATCCCATCCTAGGAGCAGCTGATTATAAGTTAGTACATCACTGTAAAAATGGCCGAACTGTGTATAGTTTTTGTATGTGTCCTGGAGGCACTGTCGTGGCTGCCGCTTCTGAGCCGGGTCGCGTCGTGACGAATGGCATGAGCCAATATTCACGCCATGAACGTAACGCCAATAGCGCGATTGTGGTAGGGATTACTCCAGAAGAAGATTATCCTGGTGATCCGTTAGCAGGTATAGAGCTACAACGTCGTTTGGAAGAAATGGCGTTTGCCGCTGGTGGTGAAAATTATCATGCCCCTGCTCAGCTTATTGGCGATTTTTTGAAAGGCCAAGCCAGTGAAGACCTAGGTGAGGTCAAACCCTCATATACTCCAGGTGTGACGTTAACAGATTTGAGTAAAGTGGTACCAGATTATGTGACCCATGCTATTCGTGAAGCGATCCCCGCGTTTAATAAACAAATTACNGGCTTTGCCAAAAAAGACGGTCTACTCACNGGCGTGGAAACACGTACCTCGTCTCCTATTTGTATTAAGCGAGACAAAGACTATCAAAGTGTCAATGTTAAAGGACTATANCCCGCCGGTGAAGGCGCTGGCTATGCCGGTGGTATTTGGTCTGCAGGGATTGATGGTATTCGAGTGGCAGAGGCAGTAGCGTTGTCTGTGGTAGGTGAGACAGTGTAACTACGCAAAGTTGTGAGCACTTTTTACTTACCTTTGCGTGAATAAAAAGTGCTGACGAAAAAAGATAATTACTATTTATTTTGCCTCTTTATCACTATCAACTGTCTTATATTTATCAAACCACGTGATAATGTGACCAATCTTACGTGCAAGATTCGATGGTTTCACCGCAATGCCATGATAGGCTCCTTGAATGCGCACCATCGCACTTTCAACTTTCTGTAGTCGCAATGCCCCATAATATTGTTCACTTTCTGCCATTGGGGTGCGCACATCCAGCTCGCCCGTTAACACCATAGTTGGTGTGGTGACATTACCGACAAGGCGTAAAGGCGAGCGTTGCCAATATTGATCAATATCGTTCCACGGTAAGTCGGTGAACCAGTATTTGGTCATAAAGGTGTAGATATCGGATGTACCGATCATGCTGATCCAATTAATCACGGGTTTAGCGACCACTGCAGCTGTGAAACGGTCGGTATTGCCAATGATCCATGCGGTTAGTACGCCACCGCCTGAGCCGCCGGTCACAAATAAATTATNNGTATCAATATAGCCTTCATCAATCACCGCATCGACCATATCCATTAGGTCGTTGTAATCTTGAGAAGGATAGTTTTTATCAATCAGGTTAGCGAACTCAGCACCTTGTGAGGTNGAGCCNCGNGGNTTGCCATAGACGACCACGTAGCCAGCGGCAGCAAACATTTGAATTTCAGTAGAAAACTCAGGGCCATACGCGGTGTGGGGACCGCCGTGGATCTCTAAAATAAGTGGGTATTGTTTCTTAGGATCAAATTGCGGGGGTTTAACGACCCACGCCATCAATTCACGTTCATCGACCGAGCTTTTCATTGTGATAAGTTCTGGCGCATTGAGTGTTTTATGTCCCAATACATCACTGTTTAAATCAGTCAAGGTAGTGAGTTTATCACCCGAGAGTACCGCTAAATTAGCCGGACTGATACCGGTAGAATGGGTCAACACCACCTCACCAGCACTGGTTACAGCAAAGTCACCAGAGGTATATGGACGGCCAATACTTTGCCCTCCTAATGCGCGTGATAACACGTTCAACTCACGAGACAAACTCACATTCGCAACGAGTTTCTCACCACGATCATCATAACTGATATACAGTGACTCACTATCAGCAGCCCATTGCACATCACTTACCGCACGGTCGAGTGTTGGCGTGAGTGCTCTAGTACCATTATCGGTTAAATTCATTATAAACAGCTGTTCGAGTTGATTCGATTTACCATTATCGTCAAATCCAGTAAACGCAAGATATTGTCCATCAGGACTGAGTGCTGCAATATTCTCAGGACCTGTGTTGTTGGTTAACGCCGTATATGTGCCGTCACTCAGATCCACTTTTAATATATCTGTATTAAAGATATCAAACTCACGATCATCGCGAATATTCGCCGACATCAACACCGATTTGCCGTCTGCTGCCCAGATGATCTTACTAGCAAAGTCATATTGCCCTTGTGTAACTTGTCGCGGTGTTCCACCAATCGTTGGTACAACATAGAGATGAGTATTGCCAGGAGCTTTCATTCCTGAGCCATCACGTTGGAATAAGGTGTTATCGATGTAATGCGCATCTTCAGCCCATGTTGCACCTTTCGGTTTGAACCCGAGGCTGAATTTGGGCTTAGCATTGGTTGGGGTGAACATCGTAAATGCGATGTGTTTATCATCAGGTGAGAAACTGATGTTACTCGGTGAGCTTTGCACATTGGTCACTTTTATAGTGGTGTTGGAGGCAAAGTCATGTACATAAATTTGTGGCGTGCCGGAGCGAGTCGAGATATACGCTATTTTTGAAGCGCTGTTAGAAAGTACCGCAGAATAATGATTATATTCATCTGAGATAAATGGTAGATGCGCAGATCCATCTAGTTGTACCGTCCATAGGTTAATACGTTTATTATCCGCCATAATATTCATACTATGACGCTCGTATAAGACGGTCTTTTGATCGTTTAGTATGATGGGATTAGCGCTGAATTCTAAATGAAATAGATCTTCATAGCTGAGGGTGTCTTTAGTCGTACTCAACGCGGCAAATGATAGCGTCCAAGTTAATATGCTGATTGTCAACAATCTAGCGATATGGTGAGGTCTATACGGCATATCTATTTCCTTTTATTATAATTATTTTCTCATCCTAATATTGATTATTGGTATAAATCAAGCCGGTGAAAGCGCATTTTGTTTTTTAGGTCTCTCATCAACAGGCAAGTGTATCAGCGCTGAGAATGCACCGACACCAATCCCAATCCACCACACCATCGTGTAATCGCCATAATAATCATACAAACTACCTCCTAACCAAACGCCAAGAAATCCACCTAGTTGATGGGAAAAAAAGACCAGTCCATAAAGTGTCCCCATATATTTAAGCCCGTAAATATGTCCAATCAAGCCAGCCGTTAGCGGGACGGTCGCTAGCCATAAGGCTCCCATGATAATAGAGAACAACACCACNGATTCAGGCGTTATTGGGTTGATAATGAAAATGATTGATATCAATGTCCGTAATGTATAGATACCTGCCAGTAGGTATTTGCGTGAATAGCGATTACCCAGCCAGCCTGCGTAAATTGTGCCACCGACATTAGCTAAACCAATTAATGCAATGGACATGGCGCCAAGTCCGGATGTAGTTGTCACGCCTAAGCTTTGGATCAAGCTTGCAGGGTTGATGGCTGAGCACATTTCAGTAATGAGTGCGGGAAAATGTGCAGTAATAAACGCTAACTGATATCCACATGAGAAAAATCCGACAAATAAAAAGATGAAAGTGGGGTCTTTCACACTCCGTCGTACGACAACAGACAATGATTCTTCCGTCACGTTATGGCATTCGTTTGGTGTTATTTTTGTTGCAGGAACCTTCAAAAAGCTAACAGCAAAAATGGATAAACAAATTATCCCTGCAAATATAAGAAACACATCCTGCCATACAAATGCTTGTAACAAACCTTGCGCCACGGGAGGACCGATGATCTGTCCAATCGAACCTGCAGCAGTGGTGATACCTAATGCTAATGAACGGTGTTGATCAGAAGTTGCTCGCCCCACAATCGCTAAGATTAGCCCAAACCCGGTTCCCGCAATCCCAAATCCCACTAGCATTTCTAATATTTGATGTTGCCCTGGCGTAATAGCAAAAGCAGATAAGCATAACCCTAGTGCATAACAGCCAATGCCGATTATAATTGCTTTACGATCACCGTACTTTTCGGCGAAAGCCCCAAATATCGGCTGACCAATGCCCCAAAACAAATTTTGTAGAGCTATCGCTAATGAAAATTCGCTGCGTAACCAATTAAATTCTGTAGCAATGGGGATCTGAAATAGGCCAAATGAAGCACGGATGGCGAAACTCAGCATAATGATGACGCAGCCAGCGATTAAGATCGGATGAATTAATGTCGTATATTGTTGCGGTGGTGTTTGCTGCATAGGATGATAGTTTAATGGTATTAATAAATTGATTATACCTTACTCCTTATTAGTTAATAGTGAGTTTTACCATCATTAAAAAAAGTGTCTTGAGTAAGAGTGAATCTCTGAAATATTGCATTTTTATGACATCATTATATACTTCGATTGGTCATACACCTTTCTTATTGTATTAATCTCAAGCCTAAATAGGTATTCATTTGCGCAAAATCATTACATTTGGGACATTTGATGTTCTGCATATCGGTCATATCCGCATTTTAAAACGCGCACGCGAACATGGGGATCACTTAATAGTTGGCTTGTCTTCTGATGAATTGAACTTTAATAAAAAAGGTCGTAATCCTATCTATTCGTTCCAAAGTCGAGAGGAATTACTCTCTTCGATGCGTTTTGTTGATGAGGTCTTTAAAGAAGAATCATTGGAGCAAAAACGAGAATATATTCTTAAGTACAATGCAGATGTGCTTGTCATGGGAGATGATTGGGCTGGAAAATTTGATGAATTCAAGGATGTGTGTGAAGTCATTTACTTACCACGTACGCCTTCTATTTCAACGACAGAAATTATTGAAATTATCAAGGAAACCTCATAAATGAGATTTCTTTTATATCTATCACAAAACTACTCGTTTGAAATCATGCGCCCATTAGCAAAAGTCATGCTTGAAAATGGCCATGCAGTGAAGTGGTTTGTTGATGGAAAAAAAGTTAACCAAGCTTTATTCCTCGACGATGAGGTCGTATTAGATTCAGTGAAAGCGACCATTGCCTACCAGCCTGATGCAGTGTTTTTACCAGGAAATGTCGTACCTTCATTTATTCCTGGTTTAAAAGTGCAGTTATTTCATGGCTTTGAATGGAAAAAGAAAGGACACTTTCGGATCCGTGAATGTTTTGATTTGTACTGTACTCAAGGGCCATTTTTCACGGATAAATTCTTAGAATTACGAGAACTACATCCGCATTTTTCGGTAGTAGAAACCGGCTGGACGAAACTTGATGCTTTATTCCAAATGCCTAGGGTCAACCGCGCGAGTGATGAACCCGCTCACATACTCTATGCACCAACATTCTCACCAAGTTTTGGTTCAGCAACGGCTTTACTATCTCAGATAGTGACGTTGAGCTATGAACAGGACTGGGTATGGAATATTAAATTTCATCCTAAAATGGATCCCGACGTCATTGCTCAATACGAAGCTATGCAACATGATAAACTCATCGTGGTAAAAGAAGCGTCTATTTTGCCATTATTAAATAGTTGTGATGTTATGGTCTCAGATACCTCTTCAGCGATTACGGAGTTTTTATTACTCAACAAACCCGTGGTCACATTCAACAATGCACAGCCAGAAGATGTCTTAATTAACATCACTGAACCAGATGATTTAGCCGGTGCTCTCCAAAAAGCGTTGAGTGGTGATACCCAACTTAACGATGCTATCAATACTTATCGTCATATGATGCATCCTTATACTGATGGTCAAGCTGCGCAGCGAGTGCTTGATGCTACGCTTGCCGAAATCAAAGCGTTTCCACGTGCCGAAAATGTTGCTAAACCACGTAATTGGTTGAGGAACATGAAATTAAGAAAACGTCTTAATTATTGGTTTTGAGCTTATTCAATGGATTAAGAAAAAGGCGAGCAATTGCTTCAATATCATTATACTTAGCAGCATGCATTAACCAAAATGTTCGACGTTCTTTATTGGGATGCGCTTCGTATAATATTTCTACTACATCAGCATTAGATTTGTGATCATGACTGTTTAAGACAGATTTTTCTAGCCATTCGAAGCCACGGTTAATATCATAAAATGGGGCTTTTTTATCTAAGTAGAGATAACCAAGTTGTTGCATACTCTTTCTATCACCAGCCTCCGCTTGCAACAGTAATTTCTCATACGTATTTGTGAATTCTTCAGTACTACTAATATTATGCGATGATTTGTAGGGCGTTTGTGCGCATCCGCATAGTATTAATGTACAACAGATAATCCGAAACCAAGTCATAATAATTTGCCTGTCCATGTTTTATTATTAAGTATTCACATTCATACTCGCATATTTATATTTATCCAGATATAGGAAAAATTCTTAGTTAGATTATTTTCAATTTCAATGTAGGTTTCTTGTTTTAGAAAAATAATTGGTTTTAAATGGATGAAAAATAAGTGTCATTTTGTATTTTTACAGACACAACCTTGTTGCATGTCCTTTATTAAACTCGGATAATAGTGAATTATTTGTTCACTTATGAATATCTCGGTGAGCAAAAACGGAACAAGTGACACAATAAATTAACCGTAGGACAAGGAACTAGGTATGACCATAAAAACTGCTGTATTTGGTGAAGCATTATTTGATTTGATTGAACAAAGCGACGATCAACTCTCTGCGCATATCGGTGGTTCACCGTTTAATGTGGCGCGTAGCTTCGCCAAGCAAGGATTGGATACTCATTACCTATCACCATTGGCGACCGATAGATATGGTGAGCGTTTATTCGAATATGCTGTATCCGAGGGTATTCAGCTTCCTGCCGATAACCGTTCATTTTTACCCACTTCTTTGGCGTTGGTGTATACCGATGCTGATGGTCAGCCAGACTACCGCTTATATCGTCAATCAATTGCTGATTTAGATATTGATGCACAGCAACTCATCGATCTTATTCCTGAAGATTTAGCGTTATTTCATACAGGCTCATTAGCCTTAGTACCTAGCATGGTCGATGTGTTAGTCCCGTGTTTTATCGAATTGAAAAAACGTAATGTTCTGATTAGTCTCGATATCAATATGCGTAAAGGGGTAGAGCGTGATAATGAAAAGTATATTGCAGCAGTTTTATCGTTAGTGCCCTTTGCTGATATCGTAAAGGTCAGTGACGAAGATTTATTGTTACTCGGTATTGATACTGCGCCATTAGAAGGTGCACAACAAATCCTTACTCAGCTTAATAATGGGATAGTGTTATTGACCGAAGGAGCAAATGGCGCGACATTATTAACGTCGACGCAATCAATTGCTCGACCTGTTTATACGCCAACAGTATTTACTGATGCAGTGGGTGCTGGGGATACGTTCTTTTCTGCGTTTTTAGCGCAGTTATTGCGTGGTCAACAGGAAGCCTCTGATGATAATTCATGGTCAGAAGAAGCCCTTATTAAAGCGCTTCACTTTGGTTTAATGGCAGCGACCTTGAATGTCGAACAGCAAGGGTGTCAGCCCCCTTCACAGGAAGACGTCATCGCTGCGTTAAAAACGCGTTAGTCTTTTACCTTCCTTACCAGTACTATTTTGAAATAGCGCGAAACTTTATTGGATTNGCGCNTTTATTATTTGTGAGAGAGCGTCTATGTATGTTANCGCCTTTATTGGCGTTACATTTGTTCTAAGCTCGCTCCGCGCGTTTCTTTGACATATTTAACGACAAAGAACACACTGATGAGCGCCGACAAAGCATATAAGCCATAAGCACCCGACAGTCCAATACTGCCTAGTAGGATTGGGAATGTCATGGTGATGGTGAAGTTTGCAATCCACTGCGCGCTTGCTGCTACGGCGAGTGCCGCACCACGAATGCGGTTATTAAACATCTCGCCTAATAGAACCCATACAACGGGGCCCCAGCTTGCGCCAAAGCACACGACAAAAAAATTCGCCATCACTAGTGCCAATGTTCCCATAGAGTCTGTGAGTGCTAACTGACCAGCTTCATCTAGCCCCGCGGTACCGAAAATATAAGTCAAACTACCTAAGCTGACAAACATGCCGATGCTACCAAATAGCAGCAGTGGCTTTCGACCAATTTTATCGACCAATGCGATCGCGATAAATGTTGATATAATATTGGTCGTGCCGGCAAGTACATTGATAAAGAGCGATTGGGATTCATCAAAACCTGCGGCTTGCCATAACTGTGCGCCATAATAAAAAACGACATTGATCCCAACAAATTGTTGGAACACAGATAGGGTGATCCCCACCCAAATAATGGGATGGATTTTTTTACTACCATCAATAAACAGATCACTCAGGCTAGGTTTCTTTTCTCCTTTGAGAGAGTCTTGGACGGCTTTAATTTGTATGGCTTCGGTGCCTTTAGTGATGCGTTTGAAGATGGCTTCAGCCAGATGGGGTTTACATTGAGCCACCAAATAACGCGGTGATTCAGGGATAAATAACACGCCGACGAAAAATAGCGTTGCGGGGATAAGCTCTACCCAAAACATCCAGCGCCACGCTGCTATCTCCAGAAGAAACTGTGCTTCTGCTCCACCAGATACCGATGCAATCACATAGTTACTTAAAAATGCGGCAAATAAACCTAATACAATGGCCAGCTGTTGTAGTGTGGCTAATCTTCCACGGATGGCTGCAGGGGCGACTTCTGCAATATAAGCTGGCGCTAAGACGGATGCTGCGCCGATGCCTAATCCTCCAATAAGTCGATAAAAGATAAATTCAGCAGAAGAGTCGGCAATACCTGAACCATAAGCGCTAATAGCGAAAATTAATGCGGTGATAATCATGATGGGTTTACGACCAGCACGGTCAGCAATCGGACCTGCAGCTAATGCACCGACTGCGCAACCTAATAACACTGATGCCACATTAAAGCCGGTGCCAATATCATCGGCATTAAAAGCATTACTCAGTGCACTAACTGTGCCGTTGATGACTCCCGAGTCAAAGCCAAACAAGAACCCACCAATAGCTGCCACGGCAGAGATAAAGAAGACATAGAGCACAGACGTATTCTCTTGAGCTGGTGGTTGAGGAGGGGTTAATGGTGAAGTCATGAGTATCATTACCTTATTATTTTATTTTCACATTCTATCGTAAATATTATCCATTGCGGGGAAATTTTTATACGTTGAGGGACTATAGTTAACTATATTGGTATTCAACGCTCATCATCTATAATGACCTTAACAGCTAGCTTCACAGTATAATGTTTATCAAAACCAATTAATGTCATTATAAAAAAGGAAGTTGTTTTTTGGATTCTTTAACACAAATAGCGTTAGGCAGTGCCGTGGGTTATGCGGTGATGGGTAAACAAATGGGGAAGCGCGCAGCGTTGCATGGCGCTATTTTAGGTACCATTCCTGATTTGGACGTATTCATCAATTATGGAGGCGATGTCCAAAACTTTACCTATCATCGGGGGTTCAGTCACTCGTTTATTGTGCATGCATTGGTGGCACCACTATTTGCTTGGTTGCTGTTAAGGTTAGAAAAAATGGTGCCAGCAAAACTCACTGCAGATGACATCGTGCTTCCCCATAAAAAACAATCCTTGCTGAGATGCACATGGATGGTGTTTTTAGTTTTAGCAACACATGCGTTGATTGATGGGTTTACTGTGTATGGGACGCAATTTTTATGGCCTATAACAGAATATCCTTTTGCTATTTCAACGTTATTTATTATTGATCCACTCTATACATTGCCTTTATTAGTATTATTGGTGATGTTTTTTATCCCGAAGATTAACCCCGCCACTTTATTCAAAACATGTTCGGCTGCTCTTATCATTAGCACGGTATATTTAGCATGGAGTGTGGTAGCTAAGTGGCATATTGAGCAACTGAATAACGCCGCATTTGCTCAAGCTAATATTTCATCAGATTTGGTTATCAGTACCTCTGCGCCAATGACTACATTGTTATGGCGGACCGTGGTCATGCAAGAAGACCATTACTATGAAGTCTTTACATCTGTGTTTGATCGGGCTGAAGATGTCAGTATTACTCGTTATGAAACTGATCCCAGTTTGCTAGCGAGTATTCAAGATAAATGGGAAGTACAGCGGTTGATTTGGTTTACAAAAGGAGCTTATTCGGTTCGCCAAGAGGAAAAGCGTATCATCTTGTCGGATTTACGTATGGGAATGGAGGGCGCGTATGTGTTTACGTTTGAAGTCGGTCAGATAAGTCAAAACGGTCAGATTAGCACAAGTGATTTCGCACAAGTTAGTCGTCGTCCTGATATCAGTGACTTACCCAAGGTATTTCAACGTATTATTGACCCATCAATTAGGATTAGCCCTTAACTAGAAAAGTTAAAGAGTATATCCACTGCTTCTTTGTCATTATATTTGGCACCATGGAGAAGCCAAAAGTGTTGACGTTCTTTATTAGGGTGTTGATAAAGACGTTTTATAATAGCTTTATCACGTTCGAAATTCGGCTTTGTCATTGCTGCTTTATCTAACCATGTAAAGCCTTTATATTGATTAAAAAGCTCAGTATCATTATCTAAATATAAGTTACCGAGTTTTATCATACTCAATTTGTCATTATGTTTGGCTTGTTCCAACAGGCTAGATTCATGTTGACGAAGGTCTCTTATATTGGAATATTCAGTGGTCTCGACTTCCCAAGAAGATGCGCACAATAAAATTACACCTAGAAACATAACTGTGTTTAATAGTTTCAATGTCTTTACTCTGTATAAATGATAGCTACAAAATGATGCTATTAGTGGTTATTTTGTCAGGTAAAATTAATGTGGTATATAAGTTAATTTCCTAGGAAAAATGCTTAGGCGGAATATTGAAAGTCGAAAAAAGTGTCTTTACTGAAGTGCCCGGCTATACAGTTCATTGTTCTGTACTTTTGAGTTAGTTTCGTTACAATACGCATCGCTTTGATGCACCCTAAGCTCATCGCTGCGCGAGGCGCATGAATACAGCGCTACCATCCAGATGCGAAGGTCACTTGAAAGAGTGGTTACGAGGGCGAGAGTCAAAATCTTAAATTTGAGCGCAAAGCTTGAATCATACAATTTACTGCGTTTCATCACGCACCCGTAGCTCAGCTGGATAGAGCGCTGCCCTCCGGAGGCAGAGGTCAGAGGTTCGAATCCTCTCGGGTGCGCCATTTCTTTAAATGTGTTCTATCATGTCATTATAAATATCTAGATCTAGCCTAACCTTTACTCACACTTATCATCTGCAAGAAAGAAAATACAAAAAAGTATTTAGCATAAATCATTGATATAAAATACTTTCCCACCATTCATGGCGTGAATTATCAGTATCACGCGCCTAACCTATGGGCATTGATGTGTTTTTTACTTATAATCATACAGTTAATCATTAATGGATTTAAAAAAGGCGTTACAAACGATGAGTTACTATTCTGAATATTTGAAAGAAATTGAAGTTCGTAAAAATGAACTTGGTCTTCACCCAAAACCGATCGACAGCGCTGAATTGTTGTCAGAAATCATTGAACAAATCAAAGACACGGGTAATGAACACCGCGAAGGGTCACTGAATTTCTTTATCTATAACACCTTGCCAGGCACAACTCCTGCCGCAGTTGTAAAAGCCGCATTTTTAAAAGAGATTGTGTTAGGTGACAGTGTTGTCGCTGAGATTACGCCTGAATTTGCACTTGAACTACTTTCTCATATGAAAGGCGGCCCTTCAGTAGAAGTATTACTTGATGTGGCTTTATCAGATCATACACAAGCCGCTGCTGCGGGTGACATTTTGAAATCTCAAGTATTCCTTTATGATGCTGATACTGCTCGTCTAGAACAGTCTTATAAAGCAGGTAACGCTATCGCTAAAGATATTTTGGCAAGCTATGCTAACGCTGAGTTCTTTACCAAACTTGATGATATTCCTGAGCAAGTCAAAGTCGTTACCTATATTGCAGCTGAAGGTGATATTTCAACCGACCTTCTTTCGCCAGGTAACCAGTCGCACTCACGAGCAGACCGTGAATTACATGGCTTATGCATGATTTCTCCGGAAGCTCAAAAAGAAATCAAAGAATTACAAGCGGCTCACCCTGATGCCAAAGTTATGCTTATTGCAGAAAAAGGCACTATGGGTGTAGGTTCATCACGTATGTCGGGTGTAAATAACGTGGCATTATGGGCTGGTGAAGAAACTTCTCCATACATCCCATTTGTAAATAATAAACCTGTTGTTGCAGGAACAAATGGTATTGCACCTATCTTCTTAACAACAGTTGGCGTTACTGGCGGTATTGGTCTAGATCTGAAAAACTGGGTCAAAAAAGTCGACGATAATGGTGATGTGGTACGTGATGAAAATGGCGATCCAGTACTTGAGCAAGCCTATTCAGTTGCGACAGGTACTGTATTAACAATTGATACCAAAGCGAAGAAGCTTTACAACGGTGACGAAGAGCTTGTTGATGTTTCTGATGCGTTTACACCTCAGAAAGTCGAGTTCATGAAAGCGGGTGGTTCATATGCAGTTGTTTTTGGTAAGAAGTTACAAACCTTTGCTGCAGAAACATTAGGTATTGAAGCGCCGGTTGTTTACGCGCCTTCAAAAGAAACTTCTATCGAAGGTCAAGGCTTAACCGCAGTTGAAAAAATCTTTAACCGTAATGCAGTAGGTGTAGCGTCTGAAACTCCTCTTCATAGCGGTTCAGACGTTCGTGTCAAGGTGAATATCGTTGGTTCTCAGGATACAACTGGGCCGATGACATGCCAAGAATTAGAAGCGATGGCTGCTTCTAAGATCTCACCAAGCGTGGATGGTGCATTCCAATCAGGTTGTCATACTGCATCAGTGTGGGATAACAAAGCGAAAGCGAATACACCTAAGTTAATGGCCTTTATGAATGCTTTTGGTGTTATCACTGCACGTGATCCTAAACACGTTTATCATTCAATGACAGACGTTATTCACAAAGTATTAAACGATATTACTGTGGATGATCGCGCTATCATCATCGGCGGTGACTCACACACTCGTATGTCTAAAGGCGTTGCTTTTGGTGCTGACTCGGGTACGGTTGCGCTTGCATTAGCAACAGGTGAAGCAGCAATGCCTATCCCTGAATCAGTTAAAGTTACCTTTAAAGGTAGTATGCAGCCACATATGGATTTCCGTGACATTGTTCATGCGACTCAAGCACAAATGTTAAAGCAATTTGGTGGTGAAAACGTCTTCCAAGGCCGTGTAATTGAAGTCCAAATTGGGACNCTTTTAGCTGACCAAGCCTTTACATTCACAGATTGGACCGCTGAAATGAAAGCGAAAGCGTCTATCTGTATCTCGACTAATGAAACCTTAATTGCATCATTAGAGCTAGCTAAATCACGTATCCAAATCATGATCGATAAAGGTATGGATAATGAAGCAAATATGTTGCAAGGTCTGATTGACCTAGCC
>JGI26086J50260_1000998_pt1 | contig 17120 bp, 25 predicted proteins | sample SaaInl3SG_22_DNA_FD_50260 | JGI IMG/M metagenome (IMG submission 50260)
GCGGTCCTGCATCATTCAAAGGCCAGCGGATCAGCGAAACTCATCCTCCTCGGGATCGCAAACCATCAAGGCGACGCCGGCGCATGGCCAGCGGTCGGCACNTTGGCACGGTACGCGAACATNACGGTGAGGCAAGCTCAGAAACAGATCAGGGTGCTCGAGGAAAGCGGCGAGGTNAAGATCGACTACCAGGCCCCCGAGATCACAAAACACACAAACCGGTACTGGGTGACGGTTCGCTGCCCGAGAGAGTGCGACGGATCAACAGCGCACAGGGTGAACTCCACGACAGGGGGGGGTGAACTCCACGACACCCCAGGGGTGAACGCTACGACACCCGAACCATCAATGAACCATCAAGAACCGAAGATGCAGAAAGCGACAAGGATCCCAGAACCATTTATGATCACAGACCAGATGCGAGAGTGGGCAAAGACGACGATCCCAGGGGTGGACATTGACTTCGAGACGGCAAGCTTTGTGGACTACTGGAAAGCCAAGCCATACCACGCGACGAAAATAGACTGGCCTGCCACTTGGAGAGTCTGGATGAGCAAGATCAAAACAACAACACGGAGCGGCCAGAGGCTCCTCCCGGCAGCTGAGATCCCCGATGCCCGTGCGTGGGTCAAGGCAATGCATAAGATAGGAGAGCACTGGGAGTGCCGCCCCGGAGAGTTCGGGTGCAAGTGAAAACCGCGCCGATCACGGATCCGTCGACTACACTCGACGGATGGCCACAATCGAATGCGAACGCTGCGGATTCCAGTGGGAGATCAACGCGATCCGGAAACGCGTCAACCTTTGCGCTTCCTGCCGAGCCCGCAAAGTCCAAACGGTCCACACGGGCAAGGGCAAGTGCATACCTTGGCACGGCTACTTCGCGAGAGACGAAGTCACACCGGTCGACGATGACGGCAAACCCGTCCTACCCGGCGAGCGATCCTGCGGCCGAAAAGATTGTGTCGCCCCCGGCCATGTGCGCCCCTTTGTCGGTGGCCACGAATAGACTAGAGCAAAACAGAAAGGGATAACCATGGCAATACAGATTCAGTTCGACGGCTTCATCGAGGACATCCGAACGTTCGACTGGGGCCGCGTATTCAACGTGAGCCACACACAGTGGAAAAAGAACGGTGAGGAGTTCGAATCGATCGGCAAGGACTACCTCGACGTGACCACAGACGACGCGCACGCCGATGGCGCTGATCAGGGCGACAAGATCCGTGTGACCGGCAGGCTGAAAACGAAGCGCTTCAACAAGAAAGACGGATCCACCGGCATCGCGCTCAACGTGCGCGCCGAGACTTTCGAGATCCTGAAAAAGAGCGACAGGGAAAAAGTCGGCCACGCGGCGATCAACGAGGTCTGGCCTGTCAAAGAGATCCCAGGATCAGACGACCAGGCACCCTTCTAAACAGGCTATTCTGGGTGAGTGCTAAACATCGACGTGATCGGCAGGCCCTCACCGCAGGGGAGTAAAAAGTCGATCGGGAACAACCGGTTCATCGAGAGCAGTAAGTACCTGCCCGCGTGGAGGCAGGCCGTGCAAGACGCGGCAACCGCTGCGATCACAGAGAAAGACTGGCAGGCGGCCACAGGACCTGTCGAGCTTGAGATCACCTTCTACCTTCCACGACCAAAGACGGTGCCGATCGCGAAACGACCCGAGCCGATCACCCCACCCGATATCGACAAGCTGATCCGTGGAGTCGCAGACGCCCTGACCATCGCCGGGGCTTACGAAGACGACGCGCAGATCGTGAAAGTCATCGCGTTAAAAAACTACGCAGACGTGCGAGATCCGGGAGCTTTCATCACGATCCGACACGCAGGCATATCATCTCAACTAGCCGTAGAACCTTCGGTATTGTCCTGAGCAGGAAAGGAAGGTGATCAGAGTGAACACCGAATTAGTACCAGCTATACAGGTCCAGGCAGGGGACAAACTCAAGATCAGCACCGGCAAGGGTTGGAGCCGAAAGACATACCAAGTGGCAAGCCTGGTGAAGCTGGCCGACGCATGGGAGACAGACAAGCTGCACGGCGTCTGCATGCGGTTCGCCAGCGGGGAGGCAGCATCCATGGAGGACGAGACGCTCGTCAAAGTGGTCAATGCTTGAGGACCTGGAGACTTCTGCTCCGGGCCCACGATGCAAGACGATGAGAGTCCGGAAGTCCTTAAACGAGTCAGATCAGAAAATCTTCGACGCGGTCATCGCGGATCAAGACAACTGGAGTGACTACCACTTGGCAAAAGCGATGAACGAGCGCGGCGTCGAGATTTCAGAATCAACAATTAAACGACACAGAGCGGGGCTATGCACATGCTCGAGAACCTAAACGCTGCAACACCGCAGAAACGGCCCAAGGATCACAGACCGGGTGTCGAGTTCGACGGGAACGAAGGGATCGCTACAACACCCGGCTACGACAACGAGCCCGAAAACTTCGACGAGTTCCTCCGAGACGCCGGCATCGATCCTGACGGTATCGAAGTAATACCACCGGTCCGGACGAGCCGCTGGCAACAACAACGCGACGGCGAACTCATCTGGCTGACCTCCTACCGGTTCACGTTCCGGCGAACGGCGACAGACATCAACCTGCCCGTCCTGATCAGCGAGGGATTCAAGAAAGCCGGCAAGAAAAAGAGGATCGACAACCCGGCAGAGAAAACACTCGTGATAGCTTGGTCAGATCTGCAGGTCGGCAAAGTGGACTGGCGCGGAGATTCCGAAGCGCTTGCCGATCGGGTGGAGACGCTACGCGGTCGCCTGGATGACATGATCAAGGATCACAAGCCCGAGCAGATCCTGTTCGTAGACCTTGGCGACACGGTCGAGAACTTCCAAAACAAGGCAGACATGCAACAAGCAGTCGCAAACGACCTCTCGATCATGGATCAGGTCGACGTGGCCACGACGATGGCATGGCGAACGATCAAGGGCGTCTACGATCGGGTGCCACGGATCACCTACGCCTCGGTTGGAAGCAACCACTGCCAGTGGCGGATCAACAAGCAAGCGGTAGGGAAGGCGACAGACGACTGGGGTGTCTTCATTGGCAGGCAGCTGGCTCGCCTTGCCGCCGAAGCAAAAATGAACATTAGCTTCGTCGAACCGCAGCCGTGGGACGAAAGCCTCGCAGTAAAACCATGGGACGACGACGACACACACATCGTCGGAATCGTTCACGGCCATCAAGCAACACGACCCGAGAACGTCTCCACTTGGTGGCGCGGCCAGAGCTTCGGCAACCACCCGTCGCAGATGCCACGATCCTGCTACACGGCCACTTCCACCACCTGAGAGTGCAAGAGCTGGGAGCAACCCCGGACGGACACTCGCGATTCATTGTCAGCGCCCCGACCATGGACAACGGGTCCAACTGGTTCCGACAGACCGTGGGAGAGTCGGCCACCCCCGGCCTTGCCACCTTCATCCTCGAAAAAGGGAAAAACTTCAACGGGACGGTACACAAACTATGAGAGGCCTCTGCATCAACTGCGGCGTCGAAGTAGCAGACACAGGATGGGCCACGATCCGCTACGAAGGCAAGACCGTGGTCGGCATGGCCTGCGAGGAATGCTGGCCCGAGGTTTCCTGATGGCCGGCACAGCGATCGCAGATCACGAACGATGGGATGACGACGACGACCTGCAGCGAATGCTATACACGTTCGGACACAAGCTGCGCGACCTAACATTCCACGAACCGCTGCTCTGGTACCTGTGCGACCTGTTCGACCGCCGAACAAAAGACGTAGACATGGCCGAAGAGGTAGAGGTGGAGATCCTGGCGTTCTTGAACCATGCCATTGAGATGCACGACATGATCGTCAAGTGCTACGGAGACGAGTACTGGCTCGATTTGCCAGACGAAGACGATTAACATGACCCCCGCCCCCCGCTTCAAGCGCCCCTGCCTAACATGCAACGCGCTCTCCTACGGCAGCTACTGCGACAAACACAAGCCGATCAGACAGAGCCCCACGAACTCACAGCGCCGAGAAAAGAAAAGATTCCTCTACGGCGGTGATTATTACAAGAGAGCAAAAGCTATACGGGCCACCGGGGGGATCTGCCACCTGTGCCACACCCCCGTCCCACCCGGAGAAGGCGAAGCAGATCACATTTATCCAGAGCAAGGATGGAGATCACCGCTCGCNATCGCACACAGGATCTGCAACCAACGTAGAGGCAACAAACCCGTCAACACAGACGTCGTACCGCCCACGATCGGCTAGAACAGCACCTACCCCACCGGTACCGGGGTCATTTACAGGGGGCGGGTCGTTTTCTGACACACGTCACGGCAAGACCCCGCAGCCCCATCAACGCGCAAACACCCGCGAAAGTCGCTGTTTTTACTAAGGGGGGGATACGATAGAGGCACACGAAGGGAACGCCCATGAAACTAGAAACGCTGCAGATCGGTGAACTGATTCCCGATCCGAACAACGCCCGCAAACACGACGAGAAAAACCTGACGGCGATCGCCGAGAGCTTGACNCAGTTCGGTCAGCGCAAACCNATCGTGATCACACAAGACAATGTGGTGGTCGCGGGGAACGGCACGCTGGACGCGGCCAAGAGGATCGGCTGGGATCAGATCGCCTGCGTTCGGGTTCCGAAAGATTGGTCGGCAGATCAGATCAAGGCGTTCGCGCTCGCAGATAACAAGACGGCCGAGCTTGCCTCGTGGGACAAGGATGTTCTGAATCAGCAGCTGGAAGAGTTGAACGACAACGGCTGGCAGCTGACAGACCTCGGGTTCGAGTATGTGAAGCCGGACGATTTGGACAGCATCGAGGAAGTGCCCCTGCCGGAGTCTGCACCTTCGAGGACGAACACCGGTGAGCTTTGGAGGCTCGGAGATCACCGCGTCTACGTTGGCGACGCGACGAAGTACGAATCATACGAGGCGCTGCTCCAGGGCGACCTTGCCGATCTGGTTCTNACCGATCCGCCATACAACGTGGACTATCACGGGGGAGCCGGGGAAGAGATGACGATCTCGAACGACAACATGGCAGACACAGACTTCGCGAAGTTTATGCGCGACTCCTACGATCAGATGTATAACCACGCGAAAGAGGGAGCCCCAATTTATGTGTTCCACGCGGATAGCAGCGGGCACATTTTCAGAAACGAGATGCTGGCCGCAGGGTTCCTCCTGAAGCAAGCGCTGGTGTGGGTGAAGGATCGCTTCGTCATGGGCCGCCAGGATTACCACTGGCAACACGAACCCGTCCTCTACGGTTGGAAGCCAGGGGCGGGGCACACTTGGTACGGGGCCAGAAACAAGGCGACCGTCATCGACGATCAAACAGACGTGAGCAAACTGACGAAGGCAGAGCTTCTGCAGATCGTAAAAGAGGCCGCAGAGACGACGACCGTGCTGCGCGAGGACAAAACCAAGCGAAACGACCTGCACCCCACGATGAAGCCGATCAACCTCCTCGCCAAAATGATCTCAAACAGCAGTAAACGCGATGACTTGGTCGTGGATCCGTTCGCAGGATCGGGGAGCACACTGATCGCCGCCGAACAACTTCACAGACGCGCTGCGATCATGGAGATGGATCCCGTCTACGCCGATCGGCTTATCTTGAGATGGGAGCAGCACACAGGCAGAAAGGCTGAACGCGATGGCTAACATGGGACGCCCGCCGGTGCCGATCGAGAGAAAACGGATGCTCGGCAACCCCGGTAAGAGAGCACTGCCGAAGCTAGAGGACACGATCGGCCTGGAGCAGGCCACGGAGATCCCCGAACCCCCCCGGCAGCTTTTCGAGTATGGGCAGCAGCTGTGGGATAGAGCCTTTCAGCTTGGCAGCCGATGGGTGAGTCCGGTGGCAGATGTGGAACTTCTTCTGATGGTTTGCGAACAGGTAGATGAGCGGGTCCGTTTACGAGCAAGTGTCTGGAACAACAACAGAGCCGATGAGCGCCGAGCGCTCCGAGAGATTGAACGGCAGATCGTGGTGAACCTTAGCCTCCTTGGATTTACCCCCACCGATCGCAGCCGCCTCGGTTTGGCCGAGATCAAAGCAAAAAGCAAAGCCGAGGAACTGATCGCTCGACGAAGCCAGAGGTAACCATGAAAGAACTCCAGACGGAGGGCATACCTCAACCCCGATGGATTACACCCGTCCCGGTCGAAGCGATCGAACAAGGCGAGGGTCAAGACGTGATCGAGTTCGCTGAAACTTACGGCATGATCACAAAAGACAGCGTGGCCGGCCAGGTTGGGCAGACCCTCGTGCTGCGCGATTGGCAGAAAGCCCTCATCCACCACCTCTTTGCTCACGACGAGCACGGCAATCTGAGACACAGGACACAGCTCGTGGGCACCCCGAGAAAGAATGGTAAATCAAGCCTAGGATCCGTGCTGGCACTTTATTCGCTGATCGCAGGGCCACAGGGTGGTGAGGTATACAGCGTCGCCGCAGAAAAAGAGCAAGCAAGGATCGTCTTCAAAGACGCCCGCCGCCAGATCGAATCAGCCCCCGATCTGATGGAGCTGTGCAACATCTACCGCGACGCGATCGAGATCCCCACCACCGGCAGCATTTACAGAGTGCTCAGCGCCGAGGCCTACTCAAAAGAGGGACTGAACGCGACGGCCGTGATCGCAGACGAAGTCCATGCCATGCCCCGAGAACTCTGGGAAGTCATGAGCTTATCGATGGGTGCCAGACGATCGGCAACCATGATCGGGATCACGACCGCCGGCCAAAAAACAGATCAGAGCGGCCGAGACAGTCTCTGCTACGAGCTGTACCAGTACGGCCAAAAGATCGCCCGAGGCGAGATCACAGACGACGACAGCTTCTTCATGGCTTGGTGGGAGTCGGAGGGGGATCATAAAGACCCAAAAACGTGGCGTGAAGCAAACCCAGGGTACGACGACCTGAACACGCCGGCAGACTTCGAAAGCGCAGTACGGAGAACCCCGGAGGCATCGTTTCGGACAAAGCGCTGCAACCAATGGGTATCTTCACAGATCGCGTGGCTTCCTACAGGAGCGTGGGAGGCTTGTGAATCGCAGTTCGAGATCAGCGACGATGACGAAATCATTCTGGGGTTCGACGGCAGCTTCTCGGGGGACGCGTCGGCAATCGTAGGATCCGTGATCCCAAAAAGCGAGGACGACCCGGTGAAAGTTTTCATGGTGAAGGCATGGGAGAAAGACCTCACGATCCACGACGACGACTGGCGGGTCGACATTGCCGATGTGGAACAAACGGTGCTCGACTTCTGTGCCCGCTACAAAGTGCGGGAAGTTGCCTGCGACCCGTTCCGTTGGCAACGGAGCATGCAGGTCCTCGAGGAAAAAGGCGTGCCAGTGACAGAGTTCCCGTCTACCAGCCCAAAAAGAATGGTCCAAGCCTGCGCCGTGGTCTACGACATGGTGGTCGAGCAGAGGATCCAGCACGACGGAGATCCGGTGATCGCGCGACACATCGCGAACGCGGTCACAAAAGTAGACAACTTAGGGCCTAGGATTGTAAAAGACGCCCGCAATTCACCTAGAAAGATCGATGCGTCGGTGGCCATGATCATAAGCGCATCACGGGCAGCGGGTACAATTGAGCAAGAGGTAGTCCCGCAATTCTTCGGATAAGGATGACAATGGCAGCCGTACTCCAGATCACGGGATTAACAGCGATCACCGTGGGAGCCCTTCTCGTCTCCGTGCCTTTAGGCGTCATCCTCGGCGGCGTTTTCCTTACCGCAGTTGGATATAGCCTGGGACGCTCATGATTCTGAACAACATCTTCGATCGCAGGGCGATCAATTACCAGACCATCTTCGAGGCCGGCGATGACATCGTGTTCGGCACGGAGGCTGGCACAAACATCAACGACGACACGGCATTCCAGATCAACGCAATCTTCTCTGCCGTTTCCCTCATCTCGGACACGATCAGCACGCTCCCACTGGACGCCTTTATCCGCAGAGACGGAGCCCGCTACCCGTTCCGGCCACGACCCGAATGGGTTCTGCAGCCCTCGGTCGGCATGCCACGGGAAGCCTTCTACGGCCAGATCATTACAAGCATGCTCCTCGACGGGAACGCATTCATTCGAGTGTTCTCAAACCGGCAAGGCCGGATCATCAACCTGGTGGTTCTGAACCCGAAAACCGTGGAGATCAACCGGAGCAACAGCGGCCTCCTCACCTTCACGATCGAGGGAGAGAACAAACCCCTCACCTCCGAAGAGGTCATCTTCATCCCAGACGTCATGCGGCCCGGAGCGAAACGCGGGATCAGCCGAGTAGAAACACTCAAGACCGACTTCGGCCTCGCCCTAGCCCTTCAAAAATATGCGGCTATGTTCTTTGGACAAGGCACAAACCTGAACGGGGTGATCGAGTTCCCCGGCAACCTCTCGGCAGAGCAGGCCACTTCCTTATCCGAAAACTTCGACTCTCGCCATCGAGGGTGGAAGCGCAGCCACAAGACCGGAGTCCTGACCGGNGGGGCAACCTTCAAACCAACACAGGTAGATCCTGAAAAGTCCACCCTTGTGGAGAGCCGCAATCAGAGCATCGCAGACGTGGCCCGAGCATTCAAGATCCCACCCCATATGCTGGGCCTCGAGATCGGCATGAGTTACAACTCAGTCGAGCAGACAAACCTCCACTGGATCACGACCTGCCTGCGCCCCACGGCCACAAAAATCGAGACGGCCCTGAGCCCGCTCCTTTCACGAGTGCCCGGAGGCGACACGGCCTTCTTGCGCTTCAACATGAGCGGCCTGATCCGTGCAGACATTGAGAGTCGCACCTCCGCGTATAGCAAAATGCTGCAAGCCGGAGCGATGACCGTCAACGAAGTGCGAACCCTCGAGGACATGCGACCGGCAGAGGATCCCGCAGCGAACGCGCCCCGCGTCCCCTTGGCAAACGTCAACATTGAGGACTCCGGTGTCAAGGCGCAGATGGAGCGCGTCAAGATGGCACAAGCCCTGGTTTATTCCGGCTACGATCCAGCAGGCGTTCTCGAAGCCCTCGGACTGCCAGCGATCGCACACACCGGCCTGCCCTCAACACAGCTCCAGCCGATCAGTCAGATCGACCCTGAAGATCCCGAAAGTCTCTACGAGGTCCAATAATGCCAGTGCAATCAAGCGTCTACACATTAGGCGGGACGGTTGCCACAAGAGTGGTGACACCCGACAACATGCCACAGCAGGTGATCCTGCACAACATGACCAAGTCGTCAAACGAATACATTCACATCGGCGGATCAGATGTGACCACAGCGAACTCGATCCACCTCGATCCCGGCCAGACCATCGACATGGTTCTGGGACCACTAGACGACTTGTGGGCCGTCAGCGATCCCAGCGGCCTCGAGCTGGGCGTTCTGACGATTCAAAAACTGGACTAGGAAAATGCCGTACTTCATCACAGACCGCGCACCGGAGTGCCCCGCGTGGGCAGTCGTGAAAGACGATGGTGAAGTTTTGGCATGCCACGACACAGAGGAAAGCGCTCAAGCGCAGATGGTCGCCGTCAGCTTGGCCGAGGACGTGGATCCCGGTGGAACATACGAGGGAGACTTCAGAGCGATCCGTGAGCTGCCCGAAAACTACAGGCCAGCGCTTGCCGATGATGTACCCGAGGGAAGAGCATGCGGCAACTGCGTATTCTTCAACGAGGACCGCGTCAACGAGGCCGGCGACAAAGCGTGGTGCAACCGCTGGGACGACTTCGTCGACGGAGGTCACTACTGCAACGCATGGCAAGGCGAAAATCGTGCAGCACCTGACGAGCTGGAGGTTGGTGATTTCGTCGAATGGGACTCAAGCGGCGGGACGGCCAGGGGCAGGATCACTCGCATAGTTCGCGATGGCCAGATCAACGTGCCAGACAGCGACTTCACGATCAACGGGGACGAGGACGATCCCGCAGCGCTGATCCGGGTTTACCGAGAAAACAGCGACGAAGAATGGGAAGCGACAGACACACTCGTCGGCCACCGGTTCTCCACCCTGACGAAGATTGAACCGCTGACACGATCACAAAGAGATGTCAACCTTGAGCCGCCGGCATACATGAGAGCCGCAGCGAGGCAAGGGTTAACGTATTACGAAAACGGCCTCGCAGGGGATGGCGTCGTGGAGCGCACGATCCGTGAAGCCAGAGCGATGGCTAGAGGCTCGGTCAGCGCCGATAAATGGGTCAGATTACGCGCCTGGATTTCTCGACACTTGGTCGATCTCGACGCCCCGGCCGCGAACCCCCAAAACGATGACTACCCGAGCCCCGGAGTTGTGGCACACCTTCTGTGGGGATCAGGGCCGTCGAAGCGCGCCGCGCAGCGCGCACTAGCATACGCGGATGGCGTGGTTGCTAGACTGGAAGAAGAGAATCAAGCACGATCGACAGCGAGAGGCGAGGCATTGAGCAAACTCGAAACACGACACATCCCGGCAGAGCTGGAGGTTCGTGAAACAGAGACAGGGATGACCTTCAGTGGTTACGCCGCAGTCTGGGACGCCCCCTCCGCCCCGCTGCCATTCACGGAGCGCATCCAGCGGGGAGCGTTTAGCCGTTCGATCCGCAGCCGAAACGACATCAAGATGCTCTGGAATCACGACAGCGGTGAGATCCTTGGCAGCACTCGAGGCGGCACACTTTCCCTCACGGAGGACGAGCGAGGCCTTCTGGTTTCCGCAGAGCTACCAAACACGAGCCGAGGCCGTGATGTGGCCGAGCTTCTACGCAGAAACGATGTGGACAGCATGAGCTTCGGTTTCACAGTCCCGAAGGGCGGCGACCAGTGGTCCGACGACGGGGCAGAGCGCACCCTCAAGTCCGTGCGCTTGCTCGAGGTTTCCGTAGTGCCATGGCCCGCATACGAGGCCACCGCGGGGACAACTTCGGTGAGAGGCTTGGACCGGTTGGCAAAGCGTGCGTCGATCGACCCTGACGCCCTCGCAAACGCGATCCTCAAGATCGAGACAGAGCAGGATCTGGACACAGACGAGCGAGAGCTACTGCAGAAAGCGATCAACGAGCTGTCACCGGAGCAGATCACAGAAGAGCCGCAAGCCGATCAGGGCCTGCTGGCGTTGAAGAAAAAGAAACTCGAACTTCTAGAAAAGGGACTCTAATGGCAACACAAGCGCAGATCCGTGCTGCGATCATGAAAGTAGCGGGCAACCCGGAGACGGGAGCCATCAAAGAACTCGCAGATGAGATCGCCCGCGCAATCGTCGCTCTCGATGAAGAGCCGGCGAAAGAGACCCGCGTCCTAAAAGCGCAAGAAAAGCGCTGACGGGTCCGCCCCGCCACTAGCCACCCCTTCGCGTGGCGGGGTTTCTCTTGCGGCAAAGCAAAACCCCCCGCGAGTCCACATTACGATCGACAGGACATCAGACGCTCGGCCCGATCCTACCTTTCTTATTTGCGAATAATTTGCCGTTGAAACAATTGTGACGGGGGGTTTTCGCTATTCGGTTGTGATCACAAACTTAGCATGAAAGCCTAGAGCTTGAAGCCGCAGGTGCAAAAAGATTCGTAACGATCCTCGCGGAGGATCAGCTCCGGCTTCTTGGAGATTGGGCAGTCGATCACGTAGATCAGGTGACCGCGTTCGGTGCGGCAGTCCATGATCACGGAGTGGAAGATGTCGTCGTTGGCATTCATTGTTCTGGTTCCTTTCGGCTGGATGATTAGAGTGCGTCGTTGTAGATCGCGATGATGGCCTCGGCGCACTCACGGATTTCTTCAGGATCCTGACTGAACGAAACGCCCGAGGCCAAAGCGTTCGTGAACTCCTCGTGAGCGAGCATCATTTCTGTGATCCGGCCCTTAGAGCTGACGCTGGAGTAGAAGTCGAGCACGGTGCCCCAGACGATCGTCTCGATTGCTTCGATGGGCATGTTCTGCAGCTTTTCGGTGGTGGTCATTTTCTTGCCTTTCGGTTGGTGGTTGATAGTTATATATAACCATACAAACACGAAAAACACAAACAAAACGAGAAAAAAAATAGGAAAAAAATAGACCCCCCCGATCACCCGACAAAGAGCTTCGAGGGGGCCTACCCTATCAACCATTCAAGAAAGCGAATGATACCCAACAAAAGACACGGTACCACGGCGACCGAAAAACCACAAAGCAACAGACAAACTAGAATAGAAGCGTCGCACTTGTGAGTTAGCTCTGGCGACGGGATGAGCGTAAGCGCCTCCACGACCATAACCGTTAAACACAAAGGACAAAACCGCATGAGCGAATTTGTGAAGCGGCAGGAAGAAACCAAGGCTAACCTTGTGTCTCAGATCAGGTCAATCATTGACCACGCTGAGTCCGAAGGCCGAGGTCTCGACGCCGCAGAAACCGAGCAGGTCGGTCGCATCGAATCAGACATCGACGCATCGATCCGCGCTATCGAGGTTGCTCAGCGCAACACCACCCGCATGGCAGAGGCCGAGGAAGCAGCCCGCGACTTCGTCCAGGTAGAGGAAGCACGCGGCGACGCCGATGTCTTCCGTTCGCTTGCCACCGGAGAGATGCGCTCGCACACCTTCAACCCGGAGACCCGCGCCACCTTGGTGCCCTCCGACAACACCGTCCGTAAGGGATTCCTCGACGAGGTGTTCTTCTTGGCCCGCCAGGTTGGACCCATGCTCGACGAAGCAAACGTGATCCAGAGAGCATCTGGGGAATCGTTGCGCCTTCCGACGCTCACCGCTTACTCCACCGCAGCACAGTACGCTGCAGGATCGGCGATCAACGACGACGAGCCCAGCTTCTCATCGATCAACCTGACCCCTTGGAAGCAGGCCTTCATTGTGAAGATCGCTTCTGAGTTGGCAACCGACAGCTCACTGAACATCGAATCGGTGATTCGTGAGCAGGCGGCAAACGCCATCGGTTACCAGGTCAACTCCCTCGCCACCACTGGTACGGGAACCGTTCAGCCCACCGGAATCGTAACCGCTGCTTCTTCCGCAGTCGCAGCCGGCACGACCTCCTTCACGGCCGACAACCTGATCGACCTCGCCTACAGCTTGGACGGGGCAGCCCGTCGGATGAGCCCGAAGTGGATGTGCAACACTGCAACCCTCGGTGCGATCCGTAAGCTGAAGGACGACAACAACCAGTACATCTACAACCCCGTTGTAGGTGGACCGGACACCCTCCTCGGCTTCCCCGTTGTGGAGAACCCCGCCATGGCCGACATCGGCGCTGGCGCACGTTCCGTAGTCTTCGGTGTGCTGAACAGCCACGCCCTGCTGACCACGGGTCTAGAAGTTGCCGTCTCACAAGACGCCTACTTCGCGAACGACATCATCGGCTACCGCTTCGTGTACCGGTTCGACTCGAACCTCACGCACGCAGCGCACGTCAAGGCGCTCGTTCACGCTTCCTAATCTGAAGCAACCGGGAACGCCCTCACCATTAGGTGGGGGCGTTTCTCGTTCCCCGATCAGAAAATCGAGGGCTAGGATTGGGGCATGCCAAAAATTGAGAAACTCAAAGGGGCAGTCTCGATCGCGAGCAACAGTTACGGGGCGGCGACGGGATACGGCCAACAGGTAAAACAGCTCGCCGATCGGTTGCTCAAGCACGGCATCAAAGTGGCGAACCTTTCCAACTACGGCCTCGAAGGATCGATCAGTAGGATCCGTACCAAACACGGGGACATCGAGCACTACCCGAAGGGCTTCCTGCCTTACAGCCAAGACGTGCTGAAACTTTGGCACGAACACTTTACGGCGCAGCACCCCCACCTTCCAAACATGCTGGTCACGTTGTACGACACGTGGGTGTACGAGAAAAGCGTGATCGGGGTGGACCTGCACGCCTGGACCCCGATCGACCACACAAACATGCCGCAACAAGTTCTCCAGACGCTGCAGAAAGATCACATCAAACCGATCAGCATGGCCCCACATGGGCAACGAGCGATGGACGCGGTCGGGATCGCCAACACATACATACCCCACGGGATCGACACGACCGTCTACAAGCCCACAGAAAAGTGGGAGGGCCAAAGCATACGAGAGATGATGGACGTCCCTGACGACGGGTTCCTCGTTACGATCATGGCTGCGAACAAGGCAAACGGTGTGGTCCACAGAAAATCGATCGCCGAGGCGCTTTTATCTTTCGCCCTCTTCCGAGAGAGACACAAAGACGCATACCTCTATCTGCACACAGAGGCATCGAACGCTTATGGGGGATTCAATATCGCCGGCCTGATCAAAGCGTGCGGCTTGGACGACAAGAGCGTCCGGGTGGCAGACGGCCAACAGCTGCGAACAGGATATCCACAAGAGGCGCTCGCCGCGATTTACTCGACCTCCGATGTGGTGATGAACATCTCAATGGGCGAGGGTTTCGGGCTGGGGACAGTCGAGGCACAAGCCTGCGGCAGCCGAGTCATTGGGGGAGCTTGGACGGCGACCACAGATCTGCTCAGCGAAAACTGCTTCGCGATCGCAGGGCAGCCTTGGTGGAACGAAACGCAAAAAGCGTGGTGGATGATTCCACTGATCGACTCAGTGGTGAACGCGCTCGAGATGGCCTACAACGAGCCCCGAGGCACAGACGACGCATGCGTGGAGTTCGCGCAACAATTCGACGCCGACAAAGTGTTCGAAGAAAAATGGATCCCCTACCTGAAAGAGCACCTAGACCAATGATCAGTCAATACGAGGACATGCACTTCGGTCAAGACGTCTGGGTCTTGGGCAGCGGGAAAAGCCTCGACTTCTACGACCCCTCGATGTTCGAAGGCAGGGTGGTGGTCGGCACAAACTTCGGGTGGACAAACCTGCTCGATGAAGTCGACTACATGGTCACGAAGTACCACAAACACGCCAGCGACTGGGTGGACAGCGAACGCGTAGGAATGGTGGTCACGACCCGAGGGGAAAGAGGCCACAGAAACCTTGAGCCGATCGACGATCCCAGGATGGTCATCGCAGATCATAACGAGAACACAGTGGAGCGGTGGACAGATCAGGAATGGCCTACCGATCCAGAAGCGCTTGTGGCAACACACAGCACGATCACGACTGCCCTGCATTGGGCTGCACACCTTGGGGCCCGGACTATTTTCTTGGCCGGCGCAGATTGCGGAACGATCGACGGCGACATTCACATCGACGGATACAAGATCAACAGGACAGATCAGAACATGCTCCGCAGCTACGACCTCCAAAACCGCATGGTGCGAGACAAAATCTGGGAGCGATACCGGACGCCGATCGTGACAGCGCTACCGTTCGTGACTCCGAACATGGATGGCCACACATTCCGATCCCACGCCGGAGCCCTGAATGCTCCCTAACCTGATCGTTCCAGTCCTCAACCGTTACGATCTGCTGCGGCGCATGATTCAGTCAATCGATCACCCGGTGCAGCACCTCCTCATCATCGACAACGGGGGCNAGTTCCACGACACCATNCACACGGAGTACGTCGAAAACATTCAGATCCTGAACTTGCCTTCGAACTTAGGCGTCGCCGGATCCTGGAATCTAGGGATCAAGCTTTATCCCCATCACGATCGGTGGACGATCACGAGCAACGATGTGATGTTCCACCCCGGAAACTTGGCAAGGATCGCAGAGGCCAGATCCGATCGGTTGACCTTGATGGCAGCGCCTCCACATTGGCACACGTTCGTGATCGGGGACCAAGTCGTCCAAAAAGTGGGTCTGGCCAGCGAGAGATTCTACCCGGCGTACTTCGAGGACAACGACTGGCAGCGCAGGATCGAACACGCCGGATTCAAGATCGACCGGATCGAAGCCCCGATCCATCACGATAACTCGAGCACACTGCATGCGAACCCGAAGTTCGGAGAGCGAAACTCGCGCAGCTACATGATGAACATGAACTTCTACCAGGGCAAGAGAGCCGCCGAAGATTACACAGAGAGCCCGTGGGACCTGGGGATCAGGCGCTGGAACGAATGGCTGGCCGACCGGTAAACTGGGAGCGGAGGTTTACATGGCGATCACAGACGGTCTCTGCACACTCGAAGATGTGAAAAGTGCGCTGAGGATCACAGACAACGTCGACGACTCGATTCTTGAACTGAACATCGAAGCGGCAAGCCGCGAGATCGAGAATCACTGCGAGCGACAATTTACATCCGGCACGGCCACGAGAGTGTACGTCCCGCAGGATGCGTACACAGTGCAGATCGACGACCTGGTCAGCTTGACCACGCTCAAGACGTCGAGCACAGGGGAGACATTCGACACGACCTGGGCTGCCGGCGATTACCAGCTCGAACCGCTGAACGGTTTGGCCGGAGGTTTGCCTACCCCGTTCACAAGGATCCGCGCGATCGGCGATTACCTGTTCCCGATTTGGGATCCCACAAGCGTGAACGCGATCGAGGCGACCGTGCAAGTAACAGGCACGTTCGGATTCGCGAGTGTTCCCACAGCCGTACGGCAGGCCTGCGTCTTCTACAGCGCACGTCTGTACAAGCGGAATGACAGTCCCCTTGGCAGCTATGGTATGGGGGACCTCGGTGTGGTTCACGTGCGCCGGATCGACCCGGACATTGAAGCCTTGCTCGCCCCCTTCCGCAAAGTGAGAATGGCGTGAGCATAACCAATCTGAGATCAGGCCTCGCCACAAACCTGGCCACCGTCAGCGGTCTGCGAACCGCGTCGGAGATCCCCGACAACCCGAACCCGCCGGTGGCCGTGGTGATGCTTCAAAACATCTCCTACGACGAAGCCTTCGGTCGGGGCACAGCACGGTACAACTTCACGGTGACCGTCCTGGTGGGAAGAGCATCGGACAGGATCGCACAGCGAAAACTGAACGATTACGCATCGAACGGATCGCAATCAATCAAGAGCGCGATCGAGAGCGACAAGACCCTCAGCGGCACAGCGTTCGACGTTCGGTGCGAGGCGCTGAACAACATCGGTGCTGTATCATTACAAGGAGAAACAACATATCTCGCCGCAGACTTCCAAGTCACGGTGTACGCGCAAGCATAGGAGAAAAAGTTGGCCCGCTACGTAGCTACCGACAACAACATAACAATCAACGGCACGGATTTCTCTAGCTCAATCGCTGCCGTGACCTTGAACACGACAGCCGAAGAAGTAGAGACTTC
>JGI26086J50260_1001000_pt1 | contig 17095 bp, 17 predicted proteins | sample SaaInl3SG_22_DNA_FD_50260 | JGI IMG/M metagenome (IMG submission 50260)
GACAATGTGCTGTTGCGTGATGACACGCTTACTGCCGAAGAAATCTTGATGTCCGAGAGTCAAGAGCGAATGATGGCCATCGTCAAGCCCGAAAAGCTTGAGGCGTTCCTGGCCATCACCGGCAAGTGGGAGGTGGAAACCAGTGTGCTGGGCGAAGTTACCGACACCGGGCGCCTGATAATCCACTGGCAGGGTGAAACCATCGTCGACGTCGACCCCAAGACCGTAGCGATTGACTCCCCGGTGTACGAGAGGCCGTTCCACCGGCCCTCGTGGCTCGATGCCCTTCAAGCCGATAGCGTCGCGGGGGAACCCCGCGCACAAGACCTCGATGCGCTACGTGACCAGGTCACGCGCGTGGTGTCCTCGCCCAACCTCGCCAATAGCGAGTGGATTACCAACCAATACGACCGCTATGTGATGGGGAACACAGCGCTGGCTTTTCCTGACGATGCCGGCATGATTCGGGTGGATGAGGAGTCTGGTCTTGGAGTCGCGTTGGCCACCGATGCCAATGGTCGCTACAGCTACCTCGATCCCTACACCGGAGCCCAGCTGGCACTGTCTGAGTCGTATCGCAACGTTGCTGCCAGCGGCTGAACCCCGCGCGGTGAGCGACTGCCTCAATTTTGGAAGCCCCGAAGACCCCGAGGTGATGTGGCAATTCGCCGAAGCGGTTCGGGGGTTGGCTGATGCGTGCATGGAACTGGGTGTCCCCGTGACCGGCGGAAACGTCAGTCTCTACAACCAAACAGGAACAACCCCCATTCATCCCACTCCGGTCGTCGCGGTAATGGGCGTCATTGACACGGTGGAGAGGCGCCTTCCGAGCGGTTGGCAAGACGATGGCGAGAACCTCTACTTGTTGGGCACAACGGCAGCGGAACTCGATGGCTCAGCGTGGGCAGGAACAATCCACGGGCACCTTGGAGGACTGCCGCCGAAACCTGACCTGGCTGCAGAAAAAGCGCTTGCAGGATTGATGGTCGTTGCGGCAAAAGACGGATTGGTGACCAGCGCCCACGATGTCTCCACAGGAGGGCTCATCCAGACCCTCGTCGAGGGAGTCTTGCGTCGCGGCGTTGGGGCCAGAGTCTGGCTGGGTGAAGTCATGGAAGATGCTGGCTTGGATTCCACGGAAGTTTTGTTTTCAGAATCCGTCGCACGAATGGTCGTCAGCGTTGCCCGCGAAGATGACGTCAAGTTCCGTGGGCTGTGTGAGGGGCGCGGTGTCCCCGTCTCGCGAATCGGTGTTACCGATGCCTCTGGCCGTCAACTCGATATTGCGGAGCACTTCTCGTTCGATATCGACGAACTCGAGACACTGCACCGAGGGACGATTCCTGGTGCTCTTGGCCCCGTCGTNGGGTACCAACCCTANGTAGACCCACGCTGGGGACGTCGCTGGACCCCGCTACGGTGGAGATAACCATGATTGAGTCCTCACGCTTCCTCGTTTCGTCCTCTGATTACGACGCTTGGCTCGCAGTTCGTGCGAGCGGCGTGACCGCGACAGCGGTATCTAAGGCGGTAACCCCTGACGGGTTTCGGGAGGTTATCGCCCAGATTCGAAATCCCACACCCATCCCGGACAACGACTACATGCGGTTTGGGCGGGAGCAAGAGGCAGATCTGATTGCCAAACTCTCCACNCAATTTGAGCTCGAAGCCAACGATTGGCTTATCGCCAAGGACNCCGCCGATCTTCGGTGGCAGATGGCGACACCGGATGGTCTTTCTCCCGGGCACGAGCTCATTGCTGAAGTTAAGACCACGGGTCGAGATTGGGGCGAATGGCGCTACGTTCCGGGCAACTACCACCGCCAAGTTCAGTGGCAGCTCTATGTCACCGGAGCAAGCGCCTGCGTTTTTGGCTGGATGCTGCGCCAGAAAAAGAACGGCGAGATGGTTCCCGGCTGGCCGGGCCCCAAGTTCGTCGTCGTGGAAAGAGACGACGCCCTCATCGAGCGTCTCATTGAGGTCGCGGGCAACCTCTATCGGGAACTACCCCTCGCTGGCAGCTAATTTCTCGTGATGCTGGATCACTTCCGCGAGGATGAAGCCGAGGAATTTCTCGGCAAATTCTGGATCGAGATCGGCGTCCTTGGCCAGTGACCTCAAGCGCTCAATCTGGCGTGCTTCTCGAGCCGGATCAGAGGGNGGCAGCTGGAGATCGGCCTTGAGNTGCCCGACCTGCTGAGTGGTGCGGAAGCGTTCTGCGAGCAAATGAATCAGGGCAGCATCAATGTTGTCGATGCTTTTGCGCAGCTGAACCAGCTCAGCGGGAATCGAATCCATAGAGCGACCCTACCGAGCCCGCGGATTCGGTGCTAGTCGAGGAGTGGGTGGCGGGTGATGATGGCATCTCGGGCTGGGCCAACGCCAATCGCTGAAATGCGCGCCCCGCTGAACGACTCGAGTGCCAGAACATAGTCCTGAGCATTCTGGGGCAGCTCGTCGAAGGTGCGGGCGCCCGAAATATCCTCAGTCCACCCGGGGAAGTACTCATAGATCGGCTTGGCGTGGTGGAAATCAGATTGGGACCACGGGAGCTCATCGACTCTGGCGCCTTCTACGTCATAGGCCACACACACAGGAATTTTCTCAAGACCTGTGAGCACGTCGAGTTTGGTCAGCACGAAATCTGTCACGCCGTTGATGCGAGATGTGTAGCGGGCGATCGGGGCGTCATACCAACCCGTGCGCCGGGGCCTGCCTGTTGTGGTGCCAAACTCGTGGCCCTTCTCGCGCAGGAATTCTCCAAATTCATCGTCGAGTTCCGTCGGGAATGGTCCAGAGCCCACTCGGGTTGTGTACGCCTTGACGATTCCAATAACCGTCGACAATCGCCACGGCGCAATGCCCGCTCCGGTGGAGGCGCCGCCAGCGATGGCGTTGGATGAGGTCACAAAAGGGTAGGTGCCATGGTCAACGTCCAGCATGGTCGCTTGCCCACCCTCAAAGAGGACCGTCTTGCCGGCCTCCAGTGCGTTGTGAAGCAGGAGAGCCGTGTCCTGGACCATCGGACGAAGTCGATCAGCGTAGGACAGAAGGTCGTTCACCACTTCATCCACTTCAATGGCGCGACGGTTATAAATCTTGACCAGCAGGTGGTTCTTCATATCGAGAGCACCTTCGACCTTTTGGCGCAAGATTCCCTCGTCGAAAAGGTCTTGAACCCGAATGCCAACCCGATTGATTTTGTCGGCATAGGTGGGCCCAATACCGCGGCCCGTCGTACCGATTTGTCTCTTCCCGAGGAAGCGCTCCGTGACTTTGTCCAAGGTTCGGTGGTACTGGGTGATGATGTGAGCGTGCGAGCTGATGACGAGTTTGGACACATCAATGCCCCTCGCGCTCAGCGCGTCGAGCTCCTCCATCAACACCTCGGGGTCGATGACAACGCCATTGGAAATAACGGGAGTAACGCCCTTGGTCAGGATTCCCGAGGGCAGAAGGTGCAGGGCATACTTTTCGTTACCAATAACCACGGTGTGTCCTGCATTGTTTCCTCCGTTGAACTTGACGACATAGTCAATCCGGTCGGAGATGAGGTCGGTCGCTTTTCCCTTGCCTTCATCGCCCCACTGGGCTCCAACAATCACAACGGCGGGCATCAGGTTTCCTTTGATAAGGACACGACAACTTCGAAAGTCTACCGTTTACGACACCCAGGGGCCCGTCCACGATTTTTCGACACCGAGATAAGCCATACTCGAGGGCGTGAGGTCTCTTCGAGTTGTCGTCGCTGACGACCACAATCTGACACTTTCTGGGGTATCGGATTCCCTCGTCGCGCATGGAATCGAAGTAGTGGGGCGTGGTGCGACTGCAGGAGAAGCGGTTGCCCTCGTTGCCAAACACTCACCGGATGCGCTGATTACCGATCTTGACTTCGGCCCTGGGCCCACAGGCCTCGATATCGCCAGTAGCTTGCGAAAAAAGCGCCCCGCGTTGGGCATTGTGTTGCTCAGTGCGTTTGGTGATCCTCGCCTCCACTCCGAGAGCTTGGTCAGCGCTCCCGCGGGTGTCGTCTATCTGATCAAACAACACGTCAAATCAACTGAGCAGCTCGCCGAGGCCATTCACACAGCCATAAAAAAGGCGAAGAACTCAGAGCGGGGAGAACTCCCTGCAGTGAATTTGACGGCATCACAGATTGCCGTCCTCCGGCTGGTGGCACAAGGTCTCTCCAATAAAGCGATAGCGCTCGAGTTGGCAGTCTCGGAGGAGTCTGTCGCGAAAACAATTAACCGAATGCTCAAACGTCTCGAGATTTCTCCCAGCTCGGGTTTGAACTCGCGCGCTGCACTCTTGCAGACATACTTCGACCTCGTAGGAGCCCGTTAGTGAACCCGAGATGGGAAGCCGCGGCTCTCAAAATGGGAGGGCGGCGAGCAGTCTCGCTTAATGGTTTTCTCATTGCGGCGCCGGGATGGATTTTGGGTTTCGTCTTTAACGAAGAACCTACGTATAGCTCCTGGTCCACCGCGTTCACGATTTTCGCCATCGCTGCCCTCGCGCAAGTGGGTATGGGAGTGGTCTTCTTTGGCGCCCACCTCACTGTTCTTCGGCATCGACGCGAGCGCCCTGTCCCCCTCTGGGTTGCCGCGAGCGTGTGGGCCTCCGGAGGCATCGTGCGCGGGACCCTTCTAGTAGTAGGGCTGAACTACTTCGCCCTCGACGATGACATTCCCACTCCTCAACGCCTTGTGTTCTCAGCGCTGATCAGTGTCGTGGCGTTCGCTGTACTTGCCCATGCCTTGGAGGAAATCGACCGATTCGCACTCGCACGAGCTGAGGTGTTGGAGGTTCTCCTTGCCGGCGAGGAACAGCTGTCCGCCCATCGTGCGGCTGTCCAGTCCATGCGAAACACTTTCCTGGCATACGTCGACAAAGAGCTTCGGAAATCCCAACAAGCAGTCACGGCGTCGCTAGACCAGCTGGAGGCATCGCTCTCGTCGCCCTCTGAGCCACGACCCAATTTGGAGGAGCTGCGAACACTGTCTGACTCGACATGGCAGAGGGTGAGTACCGAACTGTGGAATCAAGCCCCCAGTCACGCTCCTCGGATTCGACTGAGGGAATTTCTCACTCTCTATGCCAGCGCGCAGCCATTCCGATTGCAATACCTTGGCCTCGCCGCTGTGTTCCTTTTCGGGCTCACCTACTCCCGGGTATATGAGATTCCCGTCGCACTTGCCCTCATGGGAATTTGGGTGGCGGGGGCTCTCGCGCTCGGCGCTCTGGGAAATTGGCTTCTACCGTCCCTCGAGCGCTACGGTGTCCCGGGGTATCTCGCTATCTCCGGAATTCTTCTGACCTCGTCACTGCCCCTTCTGCTGCTTGCTGAGACGTGGGGCTACTCCGCAGACGAGCCATGGCGGCTGGTGAGCCTTCACGTCATTACGCTTTTTGTCGCCCTCTCCACGTCTCTGCCTTCAGCCGTCTCCGTTGCAAGGTCCAGAATTCTCACATCACTGAAGAACTCCCTCGATAGCTCCATACTCGAGAAGCTCCACGTAGAAAGCCAACTCAAAGTCGTCTCGCACAAGGTGGCAAGCCGCCTTCACGGTGATGTGCGCGGAAATTTCCTAGCCGCGATTTTGAAGCTCCAGGATCATCTCGCGCGCAATGACACCGAGGCCGCCCGNCGTGACATTCACGCNATCCGTCTCGTGCTTCAACAGTCCGAAAGCGCACCTTTGGGCGCTGGGGACGAACTCGCCGAGCTCGAAGCGTTCATCACCAACTGGAGTGCGCTTATCGATATTGGGCTCGAACAGCCNCTCGCGGTAATTCCCNCGCCCTATATTCCGGCNNTTCACACGATTGTTGTGGATGCAGTGAACAACGCGGTTCGCCACGGTAAAGCCGACTGGATCCGCATCAACTTTTCCCGCGATGCCGGGGCTTTGCTGCTGACGGTGCAAAATAACGGTGCGCCAAGCCAGGGTGGAAAGTCCGGGCTCGGCACCGCCTACCTCGACCTCTACGCTCCAGACACCTGGAGTTTGGTCGTCACTGCACAGGGTATGACCCAGCTTCTGGTGAGACTCGAAGAGTCCCACGTCGCTGGAATCTCAGTCGCGAGTGAGTGAGCCGTGGGTCATAATCCATCGGTGCATGACAATCGCGGCAGCGGCACTCGCGTTCAAGGACCTTGTGGAGCCAAACTGAGTGATTTCCACAGCCATGTCGGCTGCTGCGAGTGCCTCGGCTGAGAGCCCTGGGCCCTCCTGCCCAAAAAGGATGATGCACTCCCGAGGGAGGGTGGTGGATTCCAGAGGCAAAGATCCCTCGACATTGTCGATGGCGACAATCGGGAGGGCGTGCCCGCGCGCGAAGGCAACCACGTCATCAATGCTCGGGTGGTGGAGTACGTGCTGATAGCGGTCAGTCACCATTGCTCCGCGCCGGTTCCAACGCTTTCGACCCACAATGTGAACAGTGTCAGCCAGAAAAGCATTGGCGCTGCGCACAATCGAACCGATGTTGAGATCGTGTTGCCAGTTCTCTATGGCCACATGAAACGGATGGCGCTTCGTATCAAGATCGGCCACGATAGCCTCCATGGACCAGTACCGATACTGATCGACGACGTTGCGTGAATCTCCTTTTTCCAGCAACTCAGGGTCGAAATGNTCGCCCTCGGGGAGCTCCCCCTGCCAGGGNCCAACCCCCCATGTTGTTGCCTCAGGATGAGCATTACCGTCTGTCACACAGCTAGCCTAGGGACCCTTTCGCTAACCTGTGGGCGTGCCTACATCGTCGTGGAGTCCTGAAGGCCGATCGCTTCTTCTCGAGGGCGACAACCTCGAACTCATGAGGTCTATGCCGAGCGAAATATTTACCCTGTGCTACATGGACCCACCCTTCAACACAGGTCGCACACAGGAGCGGACAACGTCCTCTATCTCCGCATCACAGGGAACAGGTCGACAGGGATTTGGCGGGAGAACCTACGACTTCACTCTCGAGTCCGTAACCAGCTATGACGATTCCTTCACGGACTACTGGGGATTTTTGGCCCCGCGTCTGATGGAAGCCTGGCGCCTTCTCTCGCCCGAGGGGACGCTCTATGTTCACCTCGATTGGCGCGAAGTCCACTACGCGAAGGTGGCTATGGACCAGATGTTTGGCCGCGAGCATTTCCTTAACGAAATCATTTGGGCATACGACTATGGGGCAAAATCCAAGAGTAAATGGCCCACCAAGCACGACACGATCCTGGTGTATGTCAAAGACCCGACGTCGTATGTGTTCAACGCCGATGAGGTCGATCGAGAGCCCTACATGGCGCCAGGGTTGGTCGGTCCTGAGAAAGCTGCAAAAGGAAAGCTCCCNACTGACGTNTGGTGGCACACCATCGTCTCNCCCACGGGGAAAGAGAAAACAGGCTACGCCACACAAAAGCCTCTGGGAATTNTGAATCGGATCATTCGCGCATCATCTCGTCCTGGCGACTGGGTCCTCGACCCCTTTGCCGGCAGTGGGACCACCGGGCACGCTGCCGCGGAACTGGGACGAAAGTTTGTGGTCATGGACGCCAACGACGAGGCCCACACTGTGATGGCGAAACGGTTAGCGCCCTACCTGNCCTAGCGAAGCGACTGGGTGANGACGTCCCCACCCTCGGAGTACACGAAGCAATAGACCCCGCGCTCCCCCGCGCTCCACTGTGTGGCATCCACCGGGTACGCATACGCCGTGCGCAGATCAGAGAACTCTCGGGCGACATCAATATCGACGAGGTCTCGAACATCGCAGATTTCCCGNGCCTGAGCGAGCACGAGGGCGTCCCCGGGATAGGGCTCGCCGGGGTCGTCAGAGAGCAGCTCAGCGTGAATAAGCTCAGCGTCGTGGGAGGCTCCACAGCTGATGACCTCAAACTCTTGGGCAAAAGCATCATCAAATCCTGTGAGGCATTCGCCCCCGCGAAGGTCCAGCCAGTCCCACACGCCAGGAGATTGTGGCGAGGATCCCAGGAGCGGAAACTCGGGGACTGCCTCATCCACTGGTTCGACGTCCTGGGCAAGGGTCTCGGTTGGTTCCGCCGTGTTCTGGCCGAGCATAAAGGCGCCAATCCACAACGAGAGGGCGATGACAGTCCCCAGAACCCACGCACTGATGAAGATGGTCTGCCCGCGGGGGGTGTCGGTCAAACGGGGCTGGGGGGGAACCGTCGCAGGAGGTTCGTCGTTGCTCATGTCTTAGAGACCCAGGTCGGCCAATCCCAGGGCCGCCCGATAGGGATACCCGGCTTCTTCAATGACCCGGTCTGCACCCGTGTTTCGGTCAACCACCACGCACACCGCGACGACTTCTCCCCCGGCTCGCTCCACAGCCCGAGCAGCGGTCAGCGGTGAGCCCCCCGTGGTCGACGTGTCTTCGACAATCACGATTCGCTTTCCCCGCACGTCGGGACCCTCGATCTGTCGACCGCGTCCATGGTCTTTGGGTTCTTTGCGGACGACGATTGCGTCGTAAGTTTTCCCCACCAACAGTCCGCGATGCATGATCGCGGACGCGATCGGGTCAGCCCCCATCGTGAGCCCACCAATCGCGTCCACGGGTTCAAATTCTTCGAGCAACTCGAGCATGACGTCCCCGATGAGCGGTGCGACTCGGTGGTCGAGGCTCACCTGACGAAGNTCAATGTAGAACGACGCCTTCTGGCCACTGGTNAGAGTGAAATCGCCGTGGTGGACGGCCTCCTGGGAGATGAACTCGATGAGTTGCTCCCGCGCGTTCGCCACATCGCCAGTCTATCGATGCGCTTTAGGCTTGCCCTATGAGAATCGCGACCTGGAACGTTAATTCGATTAGAACCAGGAAGGCTCTTGTCATCGATTTTCTCCACCAGGCCGATATCGATGTGGTGTTGATGCAAGAGACTAAATGTCGAGACGACCAGTTTCCCNTAGAGGATTTTGAGTCTGCCGGCTACGAGGTTGCTCACTTTGGTCTCAACCAGTGGAACGGTGTGGCCATCGCGTCGCGATTGCCCCTCGGGGATATCGAACTGGGCTTCCCCGGGATGCCGGGTTTTTCCAAAAATCCAGAGGATGCCCCGGCGCTGGAGGCCCGTGCAATCTCGGCAACAATCGACGGAATTCGGCTGTGCTCTGTCTATGTTCCCAATGGCCGAGCGCTTGACGATCCACACCTGGACTACAAACTGCGCTGGCTTTCAGCACTCGGTGAGCACTATCGGGCCTACCGGGAGGAGCCGGGCGCGCTTCCCTTCGCCATCGGAGGAGATTTCAACATCGCACCGCAGGATTCTGACGTGGGAGACCCAATGTTCCTCGCTCTGGGAACAACCCACACCTCAAACCACGAGCGGGCGGCGCTGACTGGTTTCCTCGACACCGCGGGTGTCCTGGATACCGTCCGTCCCCGTGTGCCCGAGGGCTATACCTACTGGGACTACAAGCAGGGCAAGTTTCCTAAGGACCACGGAATGCGGATTGACTTCATTTTTGGGTCCGAAGCGTTTGCCTCCATGGTGACTCACGCCTCGATCGAACGAGACCAAAGAGTCGGAGAAGGTCCTAGCGACCACGTTCCCGTCGTGGTTGAGCTCGGCGTCGAAGATGACTTCGATCGCCCCATGGTCTTTTAGACCGGGGCCAACACGAGAGCGAGCCCCATCATGATGGGCAGCGACACCAGAGTGGTGAGCACGACGGAGTCTCGTGCGAGCGGGGTGGCAATGCCGTAGCGCTGGGAGTAGTTGAAGACGTTCTGTGCGCTGGGCAGAGCAGACAGAATCACAACCGTGAAGAGAGCGTGCTGTCCCAAATCGAAAACAAATACCCCCAGAAGCCAGGCGATGAGGGGCATGACGAGTAACTTAATCCCCGCAGCCACGCTGATCTCCAGGCGATACTCCCGCGCCTCCCACAGTCGCTGTGCTGCTAAGGAGAGACCCAAGGCAAACAGGAGAGTCGGGACGGCTGCTTGACCCAGAAGGGCGAGGGGTTCATGAATGATCGCGGGCACTCTCACGTCCAGCCACGAGACCAACACTCCCAGCATCGAACCAATAATCAGAGGGTTTCGAATTGGTCCCGACAGGATTCGACGAATCGACACGGACCCCTGACGTGTGACGTCCAGGATTGTCAACGCAATGGGGGACATCACGATCAGCTGGAATAGCAGGACCGGGGCAGCTAACGCGGGGTCGCCCAAAATGTAGGCGGCCAGGGGCAAACCGATGTTGTTCGAGTTCACATACGACGCTGCCAACCCGCCAACGGTGAGGCGCCCTGCGCCTCGCACCTTGACCAGCCTCACCACGACGAGGTAGATCACCAGGGCGAGGGTCGCAGCCAGAGCCGACACGGGCAAGAGTGCAGAGAACAAGACCCGAATATCAGCGTCACCCAAGACGATGAACAACAGTGCCGGCGAAAAGACGAAGAACGCAGCCTTGGACAGAACGTCCAAAGCATTCGGTCCAAGAATGTCCATTCGACCGGTGAGATAGCCAATGGCGACCACGAGGGTCACGATGCCAAAGCCTACAAAAACGTCCACCACGACCACATAGTCTGCTCTATTCCTGGGCCGTGGGCGACGGCGCAATAAAATTGCGCCTCTGCCCCGAAATACGCACCATGATGGCGCTCAAAGCACCCATGAGCACCAAATCCCCGTTTTACACTGACCTCAACAATTCAGGAGGTCACAATGTCGATGGTGATGGAACGCCCCACCGGAAGCGCCCGAGAGCTCGTATCCTCCGCGCCGTGGAACGACGTGAAGCAGGCCTGCATCACCCTGCAGTCCGTGCAATCCCACGACGGCAGTGTCTCCGGCGCCAAAGCGCAGTCCACAGCGCGGACCGCCGTTGCCTCCCTGATTGCGTCGGTCACAACACTTGCGCCGCACTTTCCCCACGATAAGGACTACCTGGAGGCCGTCGTTGAGGATTGCACGGCATGGCAAGAATCCAGCTTTGGCGTTCCCGACTTCTATCGTTCCCTCTCTGCTTTTCACCCGGATAGAACCCGGGTGGATGGCACGGCTCATCTCGTTGTGTTTCCCATGTTCACCCAGAACGGCTCGACGAACCGATTCTTCGAAGCGGTTCTGTGCGAGACAATCTGGCCCGATTTCGTGGCGGCTCTCGAGGCTGGCGCCTACAGCAACGCCATGTTCGTGCCCGTGCGTTTTCTCGACTACACCCCCGGATATGACACCAACTCGGCGGTCCTCTTCCCCGAGTCCGTTGCAGTCCTGCCGCGGGTTCCTGAGGGAGCCCCAGAAGGGACCGCGCCCGAGCTGCCAGCGTTCACGTGGGGTGGAATCTTTGCCGACCGCGAAGCAGCGCGGTTTCGCGCGGTTGTTCGCGACGCGGTAGACATCACCAAGCTTGAATTACCCGCCGACGCCCACGAACTGCTGGGCGACCAAGCCCTCGCGGAGAAAACCTTCGTGATGTGGGATNTGATTCACGATCGAACCCACATGCGCGGAGACCTGCCTTTCGACCCCTTCATGATCAAACAACGAATGCCGTTTTACCTNTACGGCCTGGAGGAGCTTCGGTGTGACCTCACCGCCTTCCGAGAGGCGGTGTCNCTCGCGCGTTCGAAAAAGACTGACCCGATCACCCGCAAGCACGCGAGCCTGGTTCTCTACGCCGTCGTGTTCGATCGAATCTTCCGCTTTCCCCTCACCGGGAACAGGGTCCGCAACTATGACAGTGTCGCTGGGCAATTACTCTTCGCCTGGCTTCACCAGAGCAGGGTCTTGCACTGGACCGACACCCAGTTGACGATTGATTGGGACGCCCTCCCCGACGTTGTGGTGAAGCTTTCAGACGCCATCAACGCTCTGTATTGGCAGAGTATTGACCGACCAAAGATTGTGCACTGGCTCGCCGCCCATGAGCTCATCGCCGGTGTTCTAGCCCCTCACCCTGCATCCAAGTTCGCCTCCGGCGACCTACCGCTCGAGGGAACTCCGGGAGACATCACCGATCACGTCCACAACGACGAATTCCCCCTCTCCATGTTTTACGAAGCGCTATCGAAGAAACTCGGCCCCACAATCGCCGCGACAGCAGGAATTACCGGCCATGCCCGGGTTGCCTGAGACAAGTGTCAGGATGGTCTCGTGAGACTCCATGACCCCGACTGGCGCGGATTCGCGAGTGACAACTACTCCGGCGTGCACCCCGAGGTGTTGGCCGCACTCGAGGAGGCCAACTCGGGTCACCAGATCTCCTATGGCGAAGATGACTACACGGCCAGGCTGACCACTGTTATTCGGGAGCACTTTGGCGACAAAGCCGAAGTTTTCCCGGTCTTCAATGGCACCGGCGCCAATGTTCTCTCGCTCACCGCAATGATGCCCCGATGGGGCGCCGTGATTTGTAGCTCGTTGGCACATATTCATACTGATGAGGGCGGTGCGCCCGAGCGGGTGTCGGGGTTGAAGTTGTTTCCAGTACCCCATCACCAAGGAAAAATTACGACGGCAGACATTGCCCACGAAGCATTCGGCTTTGGTGACGAGCATCGACCCCAGCCGGCCGTGGTGTCGATTACCCAGAGTTCTGAGCTGGGAACGATTTATACACCGGAGGAAATTCGCACCATTGCGGAGTACACCCACGAGAAGGGGATGCTCCTTCACATGGATGGCGCGCGACTCTGGAATGCAGCAGCGAGCTTGGGCCTCCCCTTCCGTGCGTTTACGACCGACGCTGGTGTGGATGTGGTGAGTCTGGGTGGAACCAAGAACGGGCTATTGGGAGCAGAAGCGATTGTGGTCATCAACCCCGACGCTGTCGAGGGCCTCATTTATCTTCGGAAAATGAGTATGCAGCTCTCGAGCAAGATGCGATTTGTCAGCGCCCAGATGTTGGCTCTCTTTGAGGGGGACTTGGGGCTTCGCTCCGCCACACACTCCAACTCGATGGCCCAGCGACTGCGCGGAGCATTAGAGGACCAGATCAGCTCGGGGGCAGTGACCGGTTTGTCCTTTAGCGCCCCGACGGAGGCCAACGGTGTCTTTGCGGTGTTAGACCCGGAGGTTTCCGACCGGATTCGCTCCACGTTCCGTTTCTATGACTGGGACCGCTCGAAGGGTGAAGTGCGCTGGATGTGCTCGTTTGACACCACGGAATCTGACATCGACGCGTTCGTCGACAAAATTACGGCCGAACTTCAGGCGTAACGGGCGCTACCCTCCACGAAGTCGGACAGCGGCTTACGGGTCCGCGGCTGTGCCTCGCGTTCCTGAAGTTTCTCGGGCANGTCCGCAGGGTTGCCTGCCGATCCCACCGCCATCACCGTCACTACTCGCTGGGACGAACTCAGCATCAATTCTTTGCCAAGCATCTGGGCATCAAAGCCACCCATTTGGTGAACCATGAGGCCATCGGTCGTGGCCTGAATCGTGAAATGAGCCACCGCCTGGCCGAGGTCATAAATCGCGTGCGACTGAGGATTCCCCTCCGCATCGACCACGGCAGCCACGTTCGCCACCAATGCGGCCGCGTGCTCCGCCCACACCTGGTTTCCCGACGCCAGCGACGCCACAATCTTTCCGAACGTCTCGTCTCCACGGAATCCCACAACAAACGACCAGGGTTGAGAATTTCCCGAAGACGGTGCCCAGCGGGCAGCCTCAAAGGCTGATCCCAGCACGGTCGAATCCAGAACCTCTGTGCGCGAGAAAGCCCTCGGACTCCAGCGATTTTCCAACGCTGGGGCCAGAGAAAACTCATGCGGATCGTGGTCGTGGCTCATGTGTGTCCTTTGCTCGTGAGTCGAATCTATTCCACCGAAAATTGCTGAACCTGAAGGCCAGACTTGTCCTCCGCGAGATCCACCTTGACGGTGTCGCCATCGTGAATATCACCGGAGAGCAAGGCTCTCGCCAGACGGTCATCAATCTCTTTTTGCATGAGGCGACGAAGGGGTCTCGCTCCATACACGGGATCAAACCCATTGTCAGCGAGCCACAGCCTCGCAGCGGGAGTAACAGCCAACTCGAGTCGCCGATCAGCCAGGCGTTGCTGGAGACGGTCGACAGTAATTTCGACNATCTGGCCNAGATCCTCCTGNGTCAGCGTGGAAAACACCACGATGTCATCGAGGCGGTTGATGAACTCAGGTTTGAAGGCGCGACGGACTTCGTTGCGGACTGACTCCACCTTGNCTTCCCACGCTGTGCCCTCCTCCATCAGATGCGAGGAGCCCAAGTTTGAGGTCAAGATCAGGATTGTGTTCCTAAAGTCCACAGTCCTGCCCTGTCCATCAGTCAAACGGCCGTCGTCCAAAACCTGGAGGAGCAAGTCGAAGACCTCAGGGTGGGCCTTCTCCACCTCGTCCAAAAGGATGACCGAGTAGGGGCGTCGACGGACGGCCTCAGTCAGCTGACCGCCCTGCTCGTATCCCACATAGCCCGGAGGCGCTCCAATAAGGCGTGACACGGAAAACTTTTCACCGTATTCGCTCATGTCGATGCGGACAAGAGCTTTCTCGTCGTCAAAGAGGTAGTCCGCAAGCGCTTTGGCAAGCTCTGTCTTTCCCACACCGGTGGGACCCAAGAAGAGGAAGGATCCCGTGGGACGACCGGGGTCACTGAGGCCGGCGCGAGTGCGTCGAACCGCCTCGCTGACTGCGCGAACGGCGTCCTTCTGTCCCACGAGACGCTTGGCAAGCTCCGTCTCGAGGTGGAGCAGTCGCTCGGTTTCACCTTGAGTCAGTTTGTCAACAGGAATTCCTGTCCACGCTGCAACCACAGCGGCGATGTCGTCGTCAGTGACCTGATCGTTGACCATGCGGTCATCACTGCGTTCTGCACTTTCGGCCTGCTGAATGGACTCTTCGATGCCGGGAATAACTTCGTAGTTGAGTTTCGAGGCTTCCTGGTAGGCACCCTCGCGCATGGCGCGGTCCAATTCGATGCGAGCATCGTTGAGCTTCGTCTTCAACTCTCCAACACCCTGCAGCGACGCTTTCTCAGCGGCCCATCGATCCTGCAGCGCCTCGAGCTCTTTACCCTTGANCTCAAGGTCGTCGCGAAGTTTCTTAAGACGCTCCTTGGAGGCGTCGTCTTTCTCTTTCTTCAACGCGAGTTCTTCGATGCGCATTCGATCCACAACACGTCGGAGTTCGTCAATTTCGACGGGAGAGGATTCAATCTCCATCTTCAACCGACTGGCCGCTTCGTCGATGAGGTCAATGGCCTTGTCGGGCAGTTGTCGCGAGGTGATGTAGCGGTTGGACAGCATGGCCGCGGCGACCAGGGCGCTATCGGCGATAACCACCTTGTGATGGGCCTCGTAGCGCTCCTTGAGACCACGAAGGATGGCAACGGTGTCTTCGACGCTGGGCTCACCCACAAAAACCTGCTGGAAACGTCGCTCCAGCGCGGCGTCTTTCTCGATGTACTCCCGGTATTCGTTCAAAGTTGTGGCGCCAATGAGACGCAGCTCTCCCCGAGCAAGCATGGGCTTGAGCATGTTCGCCGCTGCTACGGAACCTTCCCCGCCGCCAGCGCCCATCAGGGTGTGAAGCTCGTCGACAAAGGTGATGATCTCACCTTCGGCGTCGTTGATTTCCTTCAGTACTGCTTTGAGCCGCTCTTCGAACTCGCCTCGATACTTTGCTCCAGCGACGAGCGCAGACATATCGAGCGAGATCAGCTGCTTGCCCTTGAGCGAGTCAGCGACGTCTCCGGCCACAATTCTCTGGGCGAGACCCTCGACAACTGCCGTCTTTCCAACACCGGGTTCACCAATCAGGACGGGATTGTTCTTGGTGCGCCTGGTCAACACCTGGGAGACGCGACGAATCTCAGCATCGCGACCAATCACCGGGTCAAGCTTTCCCTCACGAGCGATGTCGGTGAGGTTCATCCCATACTGCTCCAGGGCGCTCTGCTGGCCCTGTTCTGCGGTGTTCTCTGCCATGGTGTCCCTCCTCTAGCTCTCGAGTTTCTTCAACGGTGCTGGATTTCGCCCAAAGGGATTCCACAGCACCATTTGGTTTTGCTTCTGAGCTCGCTCTCCCGTTCGCAATGGGATGACGTCTCCTTGCGAACCGGCGGCAAACACGCGACGGCCAGATTTCTGGAGCAACTCATCAGCCAAGGTCGCCTCAAGATCGCGCACCCGGCGCTGGAGGACATCCACCTGGGATTCGAGGTCCAAAATTCTGCGGATTCCCTCCAGATTCAATCCCTCCGCGCTCAGTCTCGAAATCTCGCGGAGCTGGACGATGTCTTTCATCGAATAGCGTCTGGTTCTCCCCGCGGTCCTGGTCGGACTCACGAGACCCAAACGGTCATACTGGCGCAGGGTTTGTGGATGCATCCCCGCGAGTTCGGCAGCAGCCGTTATCGCAAACAGTGGGGTTCTCTCGTCCATATCCATGGTCTAGACCCCCGCTCTCTTCAACAAATCGTCACGAGGGTTTTCCTTGGGAAGTGACGCCATCAGCTTCTCGAGGTGGCCCTTGGACGCGCCCGACAAATGAGCGGGAACTGCGACCTGTAGCTCGACGAGGAGATCACCCATCGCTGCGCCGGATCGAACTCCGTGGCCTTTGACCCGCAAGATTTTGCCACTGGGGGTTCCCGGTGGAACTTTGACCTTGACGATGTCGCCCTCAATCGTGGGGACTTCGATGGTGGCTCCCAATGCGGCTTCGCCAAAAGTGACGGGCACCTCGATTCTGAGGTTGTCGCCGTCTCGACCAAAAATTTGGTGCTTCGGCACACCCACGGTGATGATGACATCTCCCGGCTTTCCCCCATCGGGGCTGGGGTGACCTTTGCCTCGAAGGCGCACTTTTTGGCCATCTTTGACGCCCGCGGGAATTCGTGTGGTGATTTTCTTGCCACCAGGCCCCTCGAGGGAGACCTCGGTCCCCTTCACAGCCGTGGGCAGCTCAAGCGTCACCCGCGAGACAATGTCGCGGCCTTTGGTGGGCTCCCGATATCCCTGGAACCCGCCTTGTCCGCCGCCGAAGAGTCCGGAAAACAGATCACCAAAGTCCGCGTTCTGCGCGGACCGGGGCATGCCTCCGAAGCCGCCAAAAATATCGTCGAAGCCTCCTTGGCC
>JGI26086J50260_1001004_pt1 | contig 17078 bp, 15 predicted proteins | sample SaaInl3SG_22_DNA_FD_50260 | JGI IMG/M metagenome (IMG submission 50260)
ACTTTGACCCATAGCTTGAGCATGACCTTAGTATCGAAAGCCTGCTCCATATCTTTGCGAGCCTCGGTACCAATAGAGCGTAATCGACTACCTTTCTCGCCAATCATGATCGCTTTTTGGCCCGCGCGCTCCACGTAAATGAGCGCGTCAATATGAAGGATTTTGCCCTCATGTTTAAACGCCTCAATTTCTACCGCAGTGGTATAGGGTAGTTCGTCACCCAGCTGACGCACAATTTTCTCACGAATTAATTCAGCGGCGAGAAAGCGTTCCGTGCGATCGGTAACCTGATCTTCGGGAAAGAAATGCGGGCCCGCGGGCATTTTCTCACCCAAATATTGCCTGAGTGTCTTGAGATTGTTCTTACGTAAAGCAGATATAGGAAACAGCGCATCAAAGTCTTCTGTTGCTATCCATTTTTCGCTGTAAGGTAACAGCGCTGCCTTGTCGTCCAGCATATCGATTTTATTAATGACCAGGGCCACAGGTGCGCTAGCCGCTTTAACGGCATTGAATACCATCTCATCTTCAGGCGTCCATCGCAGGCGATCAACGATGAACAAAATGAGATCCACATGAGCCAGAGCACTGTTCGCCGCTCGGTTCATATAGCGATTGATCGCTTTACCCTGCTCCTTGTGCATTCCTGGGGTATCGACAAAAATAATTTGGTCTGGGCCTTCGGTTAAAATACCCAAAACCTGATGCCGAGTAGTCTGCGGTTTGCGAGAGGTTATGCTGATCTTTTGTCCCAATAAATAATTAAGCAGGGTCGACTTGCCCACATTAGGTCGCCCAACAATAGCAACGTACCCACAGCGGGTTAATGATTCCGTCATTGACTCAGTGCCTCCAGCACTTTTGAGGCTGCGGCTTGCTCAGCACTTCTTCGACTTTTACCTGTACCTGCGACACCCTCCGAGAGAGGTTCGACGTGGCACACTACGGTGAACAGCTGATCATGATCATCGCCCTCCACCAATCTCATGCGGTAATCTGGCAATGGATGGCCACGACCTTGTAGCCACTCCTGCAGCTGCGTTTTAGCATCGCGCTCATCATTGAGCATCAAAGTGTCAAAGCTATCAGTGAACCAATGAGAGATGACAGCATGCGCGCTGTTAAAGTCGCTATCGCAAAGAATAGCGCCCGCAATCGCTTCAAGTGCGTCAGCAAGAATGGATTCTCGATGGCGACCTCCACTTTTTCGCTCACCACTACCTAAAATTAAGCAATCCCCGAGGTCCATTTCACCCGCTAATTTGGCAAGATAAGATCCCCGTACGAGCTTCGCACGGAGCCTACTCAGCTGGCCCTCGGATGCCTTTGGAAATCGAACAAACAAATGCTCTGCAACTACGTGGTTAATAAGCGAGTCGCCTAGAAACTCTAAACGCTCATTATTGGTCTTGCCCGCGCTGCGATGGGTTAACGCGAGCTCCAGCTGTACGAGATCGGTAAACGTGTAACCGAGGCGGGCTTGTAACTGCCGAAGGCGCAATGTTTTCCCATCGATAGTCAAAGCGATCAATGACCCGGCATTTCTATCAGTAAGTCATCAAACACCATCACACCGTCGATGATCCATACCAACGGAAAACGCACTTCATAGGTCGCATCGATGATGACCTTGCCATTATCGCGAAAGACATCAATGTCCTCCGCCTTAATGTCGTACACCTGACTTGTATTCAATAACTTGCGAATCCGCGTCCGAATGTCTGCCAGCGATTGACTTTTTGGGTCGTATTGTTCGGCAGCGCGCTCGACAATATCTTTCACCGTCAAATACGTCATATAGGAGGGCGCGACTCGCAGCGCTAACACTAAAAAACTGCCTAAGATGAATATGTTTAGCGCAACACTCCAAAGACTCATGCCTTGCTGTCGCGATAACCGCACTACTTTATTCTTCGTGTGCACAGCATCCCCTTATTGCCATCAATTGATGGTCCCGACGCGCCCGAAACTCGGCACCGACAAAAACGATTCCCAATGCATCCAAATAGCCACGGCCTTGCCTACAATATCGCGCTCTGGCACTTGACCCCAAACGCGAGAATCACTGGAGTTATCGCGATTGTCACCCATCATAAAGTAATGGCCAGGTTTGACGCGCACTGAAAAATCTCGAGCCGGTCGCAGATTATCAATCTGCATCAAATAGGGCGCGTCGTCGCCGACCGTTTCCGAACCTTTCCTAGTACGCTTTGAATCGCCAGACCCAGAGTCAAGCCATTCACGGGGCACCTGCTCACTATTAACCCAGAGATGCTTATCACGGTACTCAATAAGATCACCGGGGACACCGATAACTCGCTTGATGTAGTAAGTCTTGTTCTGATGTGGTGGGAAAAACACCATTACATCGCCTCGCTCGGGGGAGTTGATACTCACCACTTTGTCCCGTAAAACCGGCAGCCGCAGCCCGTAGGTGTACTTATTCACAAGAATGTAGTCACCTACTTCGAGAGTCGGCACCATCGATGACGAAGGAATTTGAAAAGGCTCAAAGAGAAATGAACGCAAAACGAACACAGCCGCAAGCACGGGGAAAAAGGAGCGTGCATATTCCACAATAGCAGGCTCAGTAGCAGAGGCATCCACCGCCGCCACGAACTTTTTAGCGTCAGTGGTTTGCACATCTTCCCACTGGGGGAACTCTGCTCTCAATGCTTCTATGCGCTTTTTACGGGGCCCTGCAGCAATCGCCGCATCCAGCGCCCAAATGACGCCACTACCAAAGACGAGAATGACTAAAATTAACGGGAAATCTATATTCAAAATACGCCTCGCCTTAGGTCTTTAATCGACTTGTAGCACAGCAAGAAACGCTGACTGGGGAATTTCTACGTTACCCACCTGTTTCATGCGTTTCTTACCCGCTTTCTGCTTTTCCAGTAGCTTCCGCTTTCGGGTAGCGTCACCACCATAGCACTTAGCGGTCACATTTTTTCGTAGGGCCTTTACAGTCTGACGCGCGACAATCTTACCGCCTACAGCCGCTTGGATTGCCACATCAAACATTTGCCGCGGAATCAACTCTTTCATCTTCTCGGTCAGGACTCGACCTCGGCTTTGTATGTAGTCTCTGTGCACAATCACAGCGAGTGCATCGACTCGTTCGCCGTTGATCAATACATCAAGACGGGACAGAGGCGCTTGCTCAAAGCGATGGAAACCATAATCGAGCGATGCATAACCTCGACTAACCGATTTCAATCGATCGAAGAAATCGAGCACGACTTCAGCCATTGGAACGTCATACACCACCTGTACCTGCTGCCCTAAAAACTGAAGATCTACCTGCATGCCCCTTTTATCAACACAAAGCGTAATGCAATTACCTAAGTACTCTTGAGGGGTGAGAATAGTGCAGCGCGCGATGGGTTCACGCATCTCTTCAATATCACCCATGTCAGGTAATCTAGAGGGGTTATCAACTTCAATTACCGAGCCATCTTTTTTAACCACTTCATAGATAACGGTTGGCGCGGTCGTAATTAGATCGAGGTTGTACTCTCGCTCAAGACGCTCTTGAATAATCTCCATATGCAGCATGCCTAAAAAGCCACAGCGGAAACCGAAACCAAGCGCATCGGAAGTTTCTGGTTCGTAAAAAAGCGACGCATCGTTAAGCGTCAACTTGCTCAAGGCATCTCTAAAGTCCTCATAGTCGTCGGACGATACCGTGAAAATACCCGCGTAAACCTGCGGCTTTGCCTTTTTAAACCCCGCAAGCGAGGGTGTATCGGGGGCCTTCGCTGACACCAGCGTGTCACCAACAGGTGCGCCGTGAATATCCTTAATACCAGCAACCACGAACCCTACTTCACCAGCCATTAGCTGTGGTGTTTCGGTTCGGTGCGGGGTGAAAACGCCAACCATGTCGGCACCGTGCTGTTTCCCCGTAGATTTAACTAAAAACTTCTCGCGCTTTGTCAGCACGCCCTGCACCACACGGACAAGAGATACTACGCCCAGATAGGTATCGAACCAGGAATCAATGATGAGTGCCTGTAGCGGCTTATCTCTATCGCCTGCTGGCGGAGGAATATGGGTAATGAGGTATTCGAGCGCATCTCAATACCCAAGCCGGTCTTGGCACTGACGGGGCAAGCGTCAGTGGCATCGATCCCGATGATTTCTTCAATCTCGATTTTCACCTTGTCAGGGTCAGCCTGTGGTAAATCCATCTTGTTGAGAATGGGTAATACCTCAAGGCCTTGCTCGAGGGCTGTGTAGCAATTTGCTACCGACTGAGCTTCCACACCCTGCCCTGCATCGACGACCAACAGGGCACCCTCACAGGCAGCTAATGACCGGGAGACCTCATAGGAAAAGTCGACGTGTCCGGGCGTATCAATGAAATTCAATTGATACTCTTCGCCGTTGCGTGCCTGGTAACGCAAGGTGACGCTCTGCGCTTTAATAGTAATGCCGCGCTCGCGCTCCAAGTCCATGGAGTCCAGCACCTGAGCTTCCATCTCTCGTTCACTAAGGCCACCACAATGCTGAATAAAACGATCCGCAAGGGTAGATTTACCGTGATCGATATGCGCGATGATAGAAAAATTTCGGATATGGCTTAAGTCAGTCACGCAAGAGCGCCTCTAATTAAGCCGCCACAGCAGTAGCGGCAAGCTGCGCAGCCCTAAAAGAAGGGCTGCCGGTGAAAAGCCGCGAATTCTAACCCACCCGGCGCGCAACTGCATGAGTCATCGCGCTAGATGTCGACATATTGACGTGAAGAAGCCGCCAGCTGGCGGTTATTCGGCCTCGGGCACCCGTATAGCCAAGAAAAACGGTGCCCCCTGCCTGATTAAGCGCACCGCGACCGATTGGCCGGGCGATAGGCGCTCGATAGCCTCGGCCAGATCGCTGGCATCCTGAATTGCACTTTTACCCAGCCGCGTGATTACATCNCCCCCAACAATACCGCTCTCAGCGGCTGCAGAGTCTGGAGCGACCTCTAAGACCAATACCCCGCCTGTCAACCCAAGATCTGCCATCATCTCGGTATCCGCATCTTCAATGACCAAACCGAGTTTATTGCCAGANCCCNNAGCTTTTGCATTTCCTGCGACGGANAGCTGCTGATCAGCNTCNAGCCCCCCNACTTTCACGTCCAGCACGCGCTCTTTACCATCGCGGATAATAATAGCGTCCACTGTGGTGCCCGGCGTGATTAGACCCACAACATGTGGAAGATCCGATGTGGTTTCGATGGCTTGCCCGGCGAAAGCTAAAATAATGTCACCGCTCTCAATACCCGCTTGCTCAGCCGGTGAGTCGGGGCCTACTTGGGACACAAGTGCGCCTCTCGGTCTATCGAGACCGAAGGATTCAGCCAGATTACGATCTACCTCTTGAATACTGACGCCTAGCCAGCCCCGCACGACTTCTCCGTTGGCTTTGAGTTGATCGATCACATTGCGAACAACCACTGAGGGAATAGCGAAACTCAGTCCTATAGAACCGCCTGAGCGTGTGAAAATCTGAGAATTAACGCCCACAACATCGCCGTCGAGATTAAACAAAGGACCGCCTGAGTTGCCGGGATTAATCGCGACGTCGGTTTGCAGGAATGGCACGTAATTCTCGCCGTTCTCGGTCGGTAAGCTCCGGCCTTTTGCGCTGACGATACCTGCTGTCACCGAAAAATCGAGCCCGAAAGGCGAGCCTATCGCCAGCACCCACTCCCCTACGTCAGTACTATCGTCGCTCGCTAATTGCAGTGTTGGCAGGTTACTTTCCTCGATCTTTAACAACGCTAGGTCAGATCGCGGATCGAGGCCCACGATTTCAGCGTCATATTCCCTGCGATCTGTAAAGCGCACAGTCACTGAAGTAGCGCCCTCAACGACATGGTTGTTGGTAACAATATAACCGTCCGCTGAAACAACAAAACCTGACCCTGTATTTCTGCGCTGGCGCTGACGCCGAGGTTGTTCGCCACGAAACTGGAAAAATCGTTGCAGATACTCGGGTAGCTGCTCGAGTTCTTCGGGACTCCGAGGCGCTTCAGCCGTAGACTCTACCAATATCTTGACAACCGCAGGGGTCGACTCTTTGACGATCCCACGGAAATCTGGCAGCTCTGCATGTACTGCGAGAGGCAACACTACGAGGGTAAACGCCCATAAAAGCTTACGCATAACTACTCACTCCTGTTGAGTTAGATCCTGTTGGGATACTGTAGCGAATTTGACGGGGGTTTCAGCCTGAGGCCAACACATTGGCATCGGGAGTAGATTTTCGAACCGCAGCGAGTCGAGGCTCAAAAGTTTCACGCTGTCCGGTCCACGCGGGAATAATACGAACCAGCAAAAAACCCAGAGCAAGCCCGCTGATAAATCCAACAATGGCTGGTACATCACCCACATCGCCAGTTAAATTGTCTCCGACAAGGGCACCGCAAACGGCCAGCAGCAAGGGCAAGAAATAAACAAGTATTGAGCCACGCAATATGGCCGACTCAGGAAGCTCTATCTCCACCTCATCATCCAGTGCGCATTCTCTGACTGAAACATTGGGTGATGCGAGTGCGCGGACAAGCCCTTTACCGCCAGCTGCGCGTGCAACAACACCTTGACCACAGCCAGCTTTAGCTGCGCAGCTGCCGCAAAGTGAACTGCGAATCGTTTCAACCCACACCGCATCACTCTCAATTGCTACTACTCTACCCGACTCTCGCAGCATACCTTTATGGCACCTGTGGAACGCGCACCGCGTCCGCGAGTAATCGCGCAGTAGTGATGGGGATTTCGCCCATAACAGTGATGAGGAAATTGTTTGGAATGCCGCGTGTATAGGCCAACGTGCTTCCACGGAGGGCAACGCCCTCTCCGGCTGCAAGGGCGCGTGGCTGAGGCTCAATAAATATCGATACTGACGCCAATCCATCGCTCACCACTTTGTGCGCGACAGGACTTGTACCTTGACCAATAACGACAAAACCGGGGGGTAAATTGGCAAACTGGAATACATCTGGCGCACTTTCAGGCGCGAGGACGGCAACGTGTTCAATCGCTTGACCCAGCTGAAATTGTGCAAATTCAAATCGCTCGAGCACCTGACCTTCAGGCGTCGCAGATACGACCCTCAGTGGCAAACCACTCTCAGCATCGATGTCCATTAAATAGCCTAATCTCAACGTATCGCGTGGTCGAATCGAAATCCTTCGTGCTGCACGCCCAGCAACGACCTGCTCTGACTCGATACTAAAAGCGTAAAAACGGGCGAGACCACATGCTGATGTAGGATCCAATGGCTGCACCGCAACCGTCTCCAGCGGGGCGTCAGCCTGACGATTCAATCGTGTCAGCGATCCCTCACCTTGCCCTTGCCGCGAATTAACTGCAATGAACTCTCGATCACTGCCGTACTCAACGAGCAAGGTACCCGAGTAATCATAAACGCTACTTGCGCCGAGCAGTTTGTTGACGTCCCGCTCCAACTCAGGCGCAAGCCCGCAGCCCGCTTCTTGCGAGTGACTGGGCACTACGAAGACACACGATAGCAACACAAAACAAGCTCGCATTACGCGAGCGTGTTTTGCTTTAGACAAGAGCGCTGTGATTGGCATCATTAGGGACTGGGACTGTGCGCTCGAATCGCCGGTACTCGAGCGAAAGGCACGAGAGCGTTAGGCTGTAGAGCTGCTGTTTGGTGGGCATGCTCAAATCCATAGCGTTCGAAGCGCTCGCGCGCTAACTGCTCATACACTTTGTTCGTTGTAGATCGCCCAGCAACGTTTACCGTTGACGTAGGCGCAACTGCCTGCATCTGGGGTGGAGCGCCATAGCGAGCTTGCACGGGAGTGCCGCCTTGAACCGTCATCACGCCACCAGGAACCTGCGCTATTGGCAGGTTGGCATCATTCGTTTGTAACAATTGCTGGCCGCCAAATACCACCGCCAATGTCACGGAGGCCGCAACGGCGAGAGACGNCAGAGGGCCTGGCTGTCGCCGGTCACCNTGAGCGTTACTCANGCTAGCCCGGACGCCTTCCGAGATATCGATACTCAGCGGCATAGCGCCCGTTTTGAGCAAAGTTTGAGCACCTTGCAACCGCTGCCAGTAAGCTCGGGCGTCAGAGCTTGACTCAACAGCCTTCAGTACTCTGGCAAGATCCATCTCGCTTGCTTCTCCATCCATGACCGCAGACATTGACTCTCGAATCACGTCATCTACTGCCATATCTTTCCTCTCTCTTCGTTATNCAGGATACTNCTCNCCCTGCATTTGGGCTGATATCCGCGCCTCTAAGGCTTCACGGGCTCTAAAAATCCTAGATCGTACGGTCCCTACGGGACATTCCATCACCTCGGCTATTTCCTCGTAGCTCATACCATCAAACTCACGCAATACGAGCGCAGTTTTAAGTTCCCTAGGAAGCCCATCGAGAGTTTCCTTCACTACATGTGCCAGTTCATGGCCAAATAAATTGTTCTCTGGCGTCTCTGCGTCTCGAAGGGCGTCTCCCTCTTCGAAATACTCGGCGTCGTCGACATCAGCATCTGCCCTGGGGCGTCGCCCCTTCGCTACCAAATAATTCTTGGCTGCATTGGTCGCAATTCTGTAAAGCCACGTATAAAAAGCACTATCACCGCGAAACTTCGAAAGTGCTCGATATGCCTTGATGAACGCTTCTTGCGTCACATCTTCCACTTCCGACGAATCTTGTACAAAACGACTCACCAGAGATGCAATACGCCCCTGATACTTCAAAACCAACAGATCAAACGCGCGGGTATCACCCTTCTGAGCGCGCCGTACCAATTGTTGATCGGTTTCCCGAGCCGTCACATCACCACCTTGTTTCTACTTCGCAGCATACCGACGGCGATTTTACATACCTCTGGTTGCTATCTATGACCCGTACAAAATGCCGAAGTTCCCATTCGGCGTCAAACTCCGTAAATTATGCCATCTTTACTTCACTGACCTGCAAGGCCTGACTCATGACTCAGCTAAAGCACTATGACGTGCTCATTATCGGCAGCGGCGCAGCAGGCCTAAGCCTAGCACTTCAGCTCCCTAAACACTTTAGGTGTGCCGTGCTATCTAAAGGCAATCTTGCTTCGGGGTCTACGTTCTGGGCACAGGGCGGAATGGCCGCTGTTCTCCATGATAGAGACTCGGTAGATGCCCATGTCAACGATACGCTTATCGCTGGCGCTGGCCTGTGCCACGAGCCGGCTGTCCGCTTTACCGTGAGCCATAGTAGAGCGGTTGTCGACTGGCTTATTGAGCAAGGCGTCGACTTCGATCTGCGTCCAGATCAGCCCGACGATGAATTTCGAGAATTCCATCTCACGATGGAGGGAGGACATAGCCACCGTCGAATCATTCATTCGGCTGACCACACCGGTCGTGCCATCGCCGAGGTGTTGACGGCACGCGCCCGTGAAGCCGGCAATATTGACTTGCTAACCGAGCGCTGCGCGGTCGACTTAATTAGGGAAGACGACCGCTGCATTGGGGCATGGGTGCTAAACACCAGCAACAATGAAGTCACCGCAATGGCGGCAAGAGCCGTAGTGATGGCAACAGGAGGAGCGAGTAAGGCGTACCAATATACCTCCAACCCAGATGGTGCGAGCGGCGATGGCATCGCCATTGCTTGGCGTGCGGGGTGCCGGGTTGCCAATCTTGAGTTCAATCAGTTCCATCCCACTTGCCTTTACCATCCCGAAGCAAAATCGTTTCTTATTACTGAGGCTTTGCGGGGTGAAGGAGCCGTCCTGACCCTTCCCGATGGGGACCGCTTCATGCCACGTTTTCATGAGCGCGGTGAGCTAGCACCGAGAGATGTTGTCGCCCGCGCTATCGACCATGAAATGAAACGCCTAGGGCTTGAGTGTGTCTACCTCGATATCAGTCATCGGGACGAAAATTTCATCCGTGGTCACTTTCCAACCGTTTATGAACGGTGCCTGTCACTGGGCATTGATATCACCCGTGAGCGTATCCCTGTGGTACCTGCAGCTCACTACACGTGCGGAGGCGTCGTTGTAGACCAGCATGGAGCAAGTGATTTACATGGACTTTATGTCATTGGTGAGACAGCCTGCTCGGGTTTACATGGCGCCAACCGAATGGCGAGCAATTCACTGCTCGAATGCTTCGTCTACGCGACCTCGGCGGCATTGCACATTGCGAGCTCCTGCCCACCTCCACCCGATAAACCACTTCCTCAATGGGACGACAGTCTTGTTCGAAGCTCTGACGAAAACGTTGTCATCAAACACAACTGGCGAGCTCTGCGGGGTCTGATGTGGGACTATGTGGGCATTGTTAGGACTGATCGTCGCCTACAATACGCGCGAGGTACTGTCGATTTGATGCAGGATGAAATCAATGATTTTTACAGGCGCTTCGTAATAACCAGGCCGCTACTAGAACTACGTAACCTCGGTCAAGTGGCTTCACTGATGATTGATTGCGCTCTGTTACGGAAAGAGAGCCGCGGTTTGCATTTTAACAGTGACCATCCCGACACCCGTCATCTTGCAACAGATACAATATTGGTACCGCCCAACTCGCCGCTCGGTGATAGCGATGATGCGGCACTGCTAAATCTTCCAAGCTACAATCTTCCAAGCTACATCGATGCAGATAGCTAACTTTTGTCTGGATCGTTCAATTTGGCGTCATTATGGGCGCGGATTAGGCTCACAATCGACATCAGCGAAGGATCGCTGATTGGAACTCGACCCATGATCCAGTTCATAATATCTTGGTCTTGCTCCTCGACAAGCCGGCGAAAGTCATCTTTATCGTGGGCGGGAAGGTCTTGGTAGCAAGCTTCAACAAACGGCGCTAGCAATAAATCAAGCTCGAGCAACCCTCGACGGCTGGCCCAGCGCATTCGGTTGAAATCTTGGTTATCAGTCATTATTTATTCCGTATAGTGGGAAACGACAGCATGTGCCCAACTGGGCGGCGACAAACTAGCATAGTTGGCGCCAATAAACTTCTCCGGAGAGCTCGATGAACTCATCAAACCAGCAGCCGCAGGCCGTGATCGTGCCATTGAACGATGAAGTGATTCTGCAGCTCGAGGGCCCAGAGAGCGCAAAGTTCTTGCAAGGACAAACTACAGCAGACTTTGCCCAACCTGAGCCCCTCGACGCCATCAGCGGTGCCTTCTGTGACGTTAAAGGGCGAGTCATCGCCGATTTTCTTGCACTGGTGGTTAATGCTGACACCATTTTACTACGCACCCACCAATCACTTGCCGAGCCTCTTATGGCCCATCTGAAGAAATTCCTCTTGTTTTCCAAGGCAGAGTTACGTTTATCCGACTGGCATTGCCAAGCGGTGATAGGCCCTGAGAGCCATCGCGAACTCGGCATCGACCTCAACGCGCTGTCAGTTAGTAAGGCCTACGCGACCGATAGCGGCAATAGCGGTGGTTATTTGCTCACACGTCAGTTACCGGGAGACATCGTAATGAGCGAATGGTGGACATCCGTCCGCAAAGACACGGACACTAAGGACACGAGCATATGGTACACGGCGGCAATTGACCGCGGTGAGGCTCGAGTCGTCGCAGACACCATGGGTAAATATTTACCACAAGATCTTAATTACGACGTAAATGGAACCGTGAATTTCAAAAAGGGCTGCTACACCGGCCAAGAAATAATCGCCAGACTTCATTGGCGCGGCACACCCAAAAGACGGCTCTATCAGGCGACTTGTGATGGGTCGGTTGCACCAAGCCCAGGCTGCCCTTTGACGGACAGTAATAATAAGAGCACAGGCAGTATTGTTAATGCAGTTCATCAAGGCGATCGCGCTGTTCTCGCCATTGAAACCACAGAGGACGGCCTCGAGCGCGGTCTATACATTAAAGACTCGAGTACCCGCTTAGAAATGCGGTAAGGCCCGCTAAAAGCCCAATAAGGCCTGGAAGCCCGCCTAGATCCTTTACTCGCACGGCAATCGCCAGTCGATGGGTTCACGCGAATGACTTACTAGAAATTGATTGGCCGCACTGAAGTGACGACAACCAAAATAACCGCGGTAAGCCGACAGCGGTGATGGATGCGGTGCATGCAGTACTAAGTGACGATTTTTATCTATCGCAAGGCCTTTTTTTTGCGCTTGCGCGCCCCACAGTAAAAAGACCGACGGCGCTGCAACCTGGTTCACATGCTCGATAATCGTGTCCAGTGAAACGCTCCCAACCTCGACCTTGGTGGGAGCCCGGACGCCCCTGCTCCACGGTTAACACAGCATTAAGCAATAGCACCCCTTGTTCAGCCCAATAATCCAAGCAGCCATGACTAGGCATTGAACACCCAATATCGTCACTGAGTTCACGGTAAATATTACGCAGTGAAGGCGGGATACGCTGACCCCTTTTAACGGAGAAGCTAAGCCCATGCGCCTGATCAGCTCCGTGGTAGGGATCTTGACCCAACACCACAACTCGCACTGTACTCGGCAGAGTCATATTCAAAGCTTGGAAGACCTCAGCGTTCGAAGGGAAAATAACTTTTCCCGCCTGCTTTTCTTTGCGCAGAAAGTCGACCACCTCCTTCATATAAGGCTTATCAAACTCAGCGCTCAACGGCTCGCGCCACTCTGGGTGTAGTAATAGAGACTCCATAGTGCGACAGTCTACATTCTTATGGTGACCGCTAGCACTTTTGCACGGATAAAGTAACAATGGCAGTCGAGTTGACCGCGGAAGCGCCCCTATTTCAATGAGCCAAGACCAGAACACAACTGCAGCTGAAGAGCCTCGTGTCATTGAGCTCCAGCGTTATGTACGAGGCATGTTAGAGCCACGTATTGCTCTGCTGTTTAGTGAAATGGCCGACCACTTATTTAATCTTTCCTCTAGCTCACAACTCGCCTCACAAAGGCGAACACAGTGCTTTGAGGCTTTCTCCTCCCTGAAATTGCAAAGTAAAAATCTTGTTTCCGGCATGCTTGCCCACATTGAACAGGATTACTTAACCCTAGTCGAAGATCGCCACGACTCGGTGCAAAGAGAGCGGGCCGAACTCAATTTGATCGATATCAACGAGTTTGAAAATAGCTTAGCTATTGATCGAATCGTTAGGGCGGGATCTGAGCGGTACTGGGTAGCGTTAGAAGCTATTACGCTCAGACTGGCCTCCATTGTTAGCGCCGATCCAACTGCGATTCGCCTGCCCTTTGGAATACGCGCGCTGTGCACAGCGTATCGAGAAGTCATCAAACCTCTTGAGCTTTCCAACGACATCGTCGACGAGTTGGACAAGGCGTTTGCCCGCCATTTGCTTCCAGAACTGAAAGGCATCTACAACGACATTAACCAAAAGCTNGAGTCTGATGGACTGCTTCCTGGAATCGAAATCGACATCGAAAACAGTGGCTCCAAGCTCTCTCCTCAAAGTACTGAATCAAGTGATAGGCCAACGACCCTTTCTCATCAACAAGCGTCGACTACTGCTGCTTCGGCCGGGAAATCGAGAGGGGAATCGNGAGAGCAAGGCCTAAGAAGTCACGCGGCGCAGCAAGNTCCAAGCAACCCGAGCGATTTATCGTCTGCTCTGCTGCACAATTCTGTCCTTAAAAATAACGCGTCAATGGCGACACCATCGCCGCTCGATGCAGCTGCTGCCACNCAAGAATTCATTGATTACCTACCCGGACACGGTTCGCAGGCACTGGCNATCACGGTCAATAATGACGTCCTCAATCGGCTGCAGCGTGGTGGCGACTATGGGACGNTGCCGGATCATGAGCTTAGCCCGGCCGAACTCGCTCAAAAAACGGCTGCANTGTATGAACAACTTGCTTCTCTGCGCAGTGCAAGTCTGAGGGCCTCACCTTCGTCAAGCCCGCTAACACAACAACTCGGACTTGACGATACGAGCGACGACAATGCGCCGCTGCGAGGCAGTATCGCATTGGTGGATGAGCTGTTCGAAGCGCTGACAACAACACTTTCCGAGAATACCCCGCTATCGAAAAGTTTGAATGTCCTCAAACTGCCCTTGGCACAGCTTGCTCTTAAAGAGCCCGATTTCTACCGCAACCGAGAGCATCCAGCACGATTATTGATCGAGCGACTGAGCGAAATCAGCGGGCTCGCGCCTAGAGGCAACGGGAGGGTCGAAAGAGATCTTGACGAAGTTCTGGGGCAAGTCAACGAACACTACGATGGCGATATTAACGTCTTCGATAACGCACTCGCTCGAGTCACCAATCTCGCTTTAACCGTGCTACGCCAGCAGCAGCGCAGCATCAAGCGNCAAGTGGAAGCAGAGGAAGGCAAAGAGAAGCGACTATCTGCACAACACAAAGTCGATCAGGATTTGCTCGACGCCATGCCGCAAACCAAACTGCCTGAGCGCCTGACGCGCGTCGTCGATGCGCTGTTGCGCGACGAACTAACGCTGCGCGCACTCAGAGATGAGACAGATCCAACGTATAGAAACACCCTCGATACGATTAAGGTACTTAACGACGCGTTACAAGGTCACAACGCTCTTTCCACTGCGGAGATAATTGCGGCAGTTTCGGCGCTGCGTGGGAACTTAGAGGGACTGCAGCTCCTGTCACCCCATCAAGAGCCACTATTGCAAGAGCTAGAGCAACAACTACTCAGCGACGATGACATCGCCTTTGTAGATTCCAACTATGGTGCACAGGCCCTTTTTTCAGAACCCAAATTTTCACAACGGTTGCAAACACTTCCGCGCCTAAGCCGCTGGATTCATCGCGCGCGCGAGCTAACGCCCAAAGTTTGGCTGGCCGAAACTGACGCTTTCGGAGCCACGCGTCATTTGCAACTTATATGGATGAATTCCGACGCAACGCGATTTGTACTCGCCAATGAGCAGGGTCAAAAAGTTTATGACTTCAACCTACTAACGCTGGCTCGGGTCTTAGCTCGAAATCTTCGGCCACTGAGTCCATCNGAGCAATTGTCCNTTGTCGAGCGCAGCGTCTTCTCNACGCTTGAGAAAAAGCAGGAGGAGCTTGCTTCATCCACTCGGAAAAATGTCGGCGAAGAATTATCTCGCAGCGAACTGATTGATCATACACAGAGCATGCTGCGTCGAGCGCGGCGAAAAGGACCGACGCACGTTGCATTAGCGGTTCACAGCGATGATGCCGCGAGCAGACTAAACATTCTCGCGACGATCGATAAAGGTGGCTTCGCTATCGATGCCCTCGGCGCGCTATCGGAAAACACAGAAGGCCTGATAATACACACGGATTCGCTCGATAAGTTACAAGCAGTAATAAACGGACAGTTGGATAATAACCACAGCGCCGGGATAAGTATGTCCATTGTCGACGCTACACACGACTACGCTGACCGTTTTTGGATCTCATTAGAGGATACTGCGCAGCGAGGTCTATCTTTATCGCCCAACATGGGTCTCGTTGCACCCTTTGCAGGCCGGCCTGCTGACCTAGCTGAGGCTGTGCGAAAAACGTATCAGCGACTTAAAGAAGATATGCCACCAAAATTTTCTTTACGTCGGTTACGACGATCGCGTGCTAAAGATCCGGGCTTTAGCGAAATCATTTATCAAGTATTGATCGACGGCTCGCCAGATGCGGGTGCTGAGATCAGTCGTCAAACAGGTTATCACTCGGCTGCATTATCGATCGCACTTGACTGTATCAAGATAAATACCGCGTGCAGCTACGCGGAGCAAGTGATCAATGCCGGCCGTGAGTTACCCGTGTTCAACCTGCTGATATCCACCGACGCAGCCTTACACCACGAATTCCTTGACTTCGTGTTAAACCAAGTGTCGGAGAGTGGCATTGGTACCGATCGCTTGTGTATTGAGCTGAATGATTCGACAAGGTTGCGTGAAGCAGAACGAGCGGCAGATTTTGCCAGAACACTGCGTTCCATAGGCTGTCAAATTGGCATTAACGAAGTCCACCCTGCCCGAGGCTCTACGTCGAAGCTGCAGGCCCTGAACCCCCACATGCTGATATTGGATGCCAGTCTATGGCCACCGGCAGAGAATAATAAGCTATCAAATCTTAACCTTGCGATTAGTGACCTTCACCACCTGGTTGGTGAGCATGTTGTATTACGCGATAGCCGTGAGCGTGCCCAAGCAGTGGAGCTCGGAATAGACCTCATCGAGAGCGTTGAAAACGACGACATTGATGGAGACGCCCTTCTTAAAATGCTTCCGCAAATCCAGCGATAGGCACGCGCACAAGACTATCCGTCAGAGAGCTTCTTTACTTACCTTCCGTAACTTTCTATAGCGGCGTAGGTTGTCGAAAATGATAAATACCAAACCACACCAAACGATGGCAAACGACAACATCGTCAGTGGTGATGTGTCTTCATGTAGAAAAAACTGAGCAACAATTAATTGCAGCGAGGGGCCAACATACGAGAGTAATCCAACCGTTGACAACGGCAGCAAGCGTGACGCGGTTACGTGGGTTATTAATGGAATCGCAGTAAAGGCTCCCGATAACAGCAAGAAAGTATCAACGCGCAGGCCATACTCTCCAAAACCCGCGCCGCTATTGAGTAAAAGCCAGGTCAATCCAGCCGGAAATAAAAAGAGTGACTCTATAAACAAGCCTTGGATCGCATCGGCTTGGACGTTCTTGCGAATCGCTCCGTACAATGCAAACGACACAGATAACGCGAGTGAAATAACCGGAATCCCGCCGACAGCAAAAAGCTGGACGACAATTGCCAGAAAAGCCATACCAATTGCCACTTTTTGAGCCATAGTGGGTTGCTCACCAAAGAGCAGTACCCCCAAAAGTACCGAGAGGATAGGGAGTAAAAAGTACCCCAGGCTTGCCTCTGTGGCCTGACCATGAGTGACCGCGTATAAAAAGGTGCCCCAATTCACCGAAATTAAAGCCGCTGCCAGCAACATCCACAACAAAACTCTTGGCTGTTTAAGTAACTTGGCTGTAGAAATGACACGACCTGACACGATCAGGACTATGAACACAGCAGGCAGCGTCCAGGCCCCCCTGTGGGCAAGCACGTCGATAGACTCAACGGGGGTAGTCTGTAACCAGTAGAACGCCGCCGTACCCCACACAGCATTAGCCACCAAACT